>Ga0325414_1003256_pt1 | contig 16850 bp, 11 predicted proteins | sample PopdelMetagenome_8_FD_206183 | JGI IMG/M metagenome (GOLD analysis project Ga0325414, IMG submission 206183) | Populus deltoides microbial communities from Bellville, Georgia, United States - Leaf-PdKOR-R3 | ecosystem: Host-associated > Plants > Phyllosphere > Phylloplane/Leaf | place: USA...
GAAGATTGTTATTGGATTGGCGAAAACGCTTTGATATTATTGTTGGAATAGCTCGTGGGATTTTATATCTTCACCAAGACTCCAGGTTGAGAATCATTCACAGGGATTTAAAATGCAGCAACATTCTATTGGATGCAGAGATGAACCCAAAAATATCAGATTTTGGAATGGCAAAAATATTTGAGGGCAACCAAACTGAAGATAGGACAAGGAGAGTTGTAGGAACATAGTAAGTACCTTTGCCTAAAACAAAGACCGAGTGACAAAGTACTATCATCGATTACCAGGAATACTAAAACTTCAGATTCTTGTTTTTCTGATGCAGTGGCTACATGTCACCAGAATATGCTGTGTTTGGAAACTTTTCTGTAAAATCAGATGTTTTCAGTTTTGGGGTCATGTTGCTAGAGATTGTGAGTGGCAAGAAGAACAATAGATTTTATCAACAGAATCCTCCCTTGACCTTGATTGGATATGTGAGTTACAAGAGAGTTTTTAGTGCTCTTGGTTGAATTTCAATGTTCACAATTTTAGATGTTGTCTGCTCTCATTTCTTGTATGCGAATGATTTATATGAACAACACAGGTGTGGGAATTATGGAGAGAAGACAAAGCATTGGAGATAGTTGATCCATCACTGAACGAGTTGTATCATCCGCGTGAAGCCTTGAAATGCATACAAATTGGTCTCCTGTGCGTGCAAGAAGATGCCACGGACAGACCATCTATGTTGGCGGTTGTTTTTATGTTGAGTAACGAAACAGAGATTCCTTGTCCAAAACAACCTGCATTCCTCTTTACAAAATCTGATAAATTCCCTGATATAGCATTAGACGTAGAAGATGGACAGTGTTCCGTAAATGAGGTGACAATTTCTGAAATTGCTAGTCGCTGAAGCTGTGCTGTCTGAAAAATTGCTAAAATGAAGTTCCATTAGATTTGAAATGAAAATACTTGTTGCTAAATTGGGGATTTGAGATTTAACACACACCACCATGCACGAACAATCCAATTCAATGAAAAGTTAAATAACAATGATTTCTTACGATGCATTGGAGATAGTTGATTCATGACTGGAGGAGTTATATTTTCCCCTAAAAGCCTTGAAATGCATGCAAGTCGGTCTCTTGTTCTTATGTCAAGTAGTGAAACAACAATTCCTTCTCCTAAACAACCTGCATTCCTTTCGATGCAGGAGCTAGAACTGCACTAGCTTTCAAATAAGTAGTCCTTTTCTTTTAATATTTTATTTATATAATATTTATAATGGTTGTTTGGAGGGCTAAGATTTGTTGTTTTCAAGGCTCGTTTTCCATCCAAGTAATCTTAATTGGTAGCAATTTCAATTATGGGAAAACGTTAGTGAATGCCTTTCCTCAAGACAGTCTACAGATCAAGCTTTTCTCCACTCGATGTACCCACTGCTAAAATTCCCAACCTGATTCTAAACAACTGATCCTTTCTGCCTAGTGTCAAGAAAGAAATCTAACAGCATCATCATAAGGAATGCTACATGGGTGGTGTTCGTCTGCTATTCTTTTGTGGATATTTACTCGATCTACATTATGTTATGATGCTTGCTTTGTCTTACCTTTTTCTCCTCTGTTCCTGAGCCACAAATATGCTAATGATCGGCCATGTTGAACCCACGGTTGGAACAAGAACGGTCACAATTCCATTTCATGAGAGCCATTTCATCTCCTCCATTCCTTGCATTCTTGCGTCCATTAATTCTCCATATTATCCAATGCAGTATTTTGCTCTTCCTGGAGTAATTGTAATTGCGCATGCTGCGCGTGAACTTTTTTTTTTTTTTTGATAAAAGTAATTGTATTAAAGGGAAGAAATTATAGGGGTACACCCCAATATGTATAAAAAAGCTTGTTACTTCATCTAATCAAAATTAAAAAGGAAAAGAAACCAAAGTCAAAAAAGAAATTGAAAAACATACAAAAGTAGATTGTGAAGACAAATAACAGATGAGCCAATTAACCAGTTTTTGAAATTATTTAACCAGTTAATTAGTTTATTATATATGAACATGTGCTAAATAAAATCTTGAAATTAGCAAGAACAATAATATCTCACGACTCTTGAAGGCACCAAATGGATTTGAAAGTAGTTGAGATGTGAAATCTTGGTTCGAGCTCTACTAAATAGGACTAGACCAAATAAAAAATGTTTTTGTAAATAGTCTGATGAGATCTGTAAATGAAAGACTTGGTTATTTCTCTTATACTAGATGAAGTAAATTTAGGTTAAAAGAGCTAACTGGGCAAGTAAATACATAAATTCTTTTTTTTTCAAGTGTTTAGATGACCATTAAAGTAGATGATACCATGTCAAAAAAAATCAAATTATAAGGGTTATGCTTGTGATAGCACCCTAAACTATAGCAGCAAAAGGGTACTGAAAGAATAAATGTTTATGTATTTCAATCAAAGAATACATATCGAAGAGAGAATGATTTGAAAAGTATGTAGTTTATTAATGATGTTAAGATGACTTGTAGAAGCAAGCCATAAGATAAAAAAATGTTTTAAAATAAAACCTAAAACCAGAGAAAATGATACATAAAATTTGTGAGTCTATAATCTCTAAAAACCCCTCACGCCAAGTCAATGAAAAACCACCCCGATAAGTGACCATTCTAGATATAATGGTATGGTAAGGCAATCCGAGGATAAGATTAGAATTCTTCGATCAAACCGTGTTAGTCAACATAAGACCAATTGGCTGCTATGTTCTTGTGTGTTAGGTTTAAATAAATTTTTGATTCAGATCCTTTTCTCTTTTTTCCTGAACTATGTTGCAGTGTTTTTTTTCTGATTTTTTTTTTAAACTTAGTACCTTTAAATAAAATTGAAAAACTAGCACAGGGCGAATTTTTTTTTTCTTAAGAAACAGCACCACTGGCAAGGAAATGCTGGTGTTTTTGAAAAACCACTGGTCCCAATAGTGATTTCTTTCAAGCTATTTTATTGTAGTAGACTATTTTTTTAAAATACAACTTTATTTTGATCGGTATAACTTTTAATTAATTGTTGAATTGAGTTAAAATTTTAATAAAAAATTTTAAAGTTTTTATTTTCTATAAAGTTAAAATTTTATATTCATCCAAATGTGGGAAGACTTTCAAATAAGTCTAAGAAATTATTGTTTGGGATTTTCAGTATTTTTTTAGTTGATTTAAAATTCTTTTTTCTATTTGATTTAAAACTCTTTTATTATGTTTTTAGTTTTATTTAAGATATTTTTTTAGTATAAATAAGATTTTTATCTTGTATTTTAGGAGATTACTTGAAGAGAAATATTCATTAATAAAATTTTGAATTAAATTTTTGTATACTACTCATGCAAATTGAAGCAATACAAGAAAGACAACAAACATAAAAATATAAAATAATGCTAAATAAAATCACACAAAAACTCTAATTTATAATTTTATAACAGAAAATATCTTTTTAAATAATCTATATAAGAGGTTTACAATTCCTTCAATAAATCTAAAAACTTACCTAAACTAATAATAAAACCTAAAAATAAAGGAAAAGTAACAAAACTCATAAGAAAACAAGGAAAAACATCTTCACTAAAGCTGAAAAAATAATATATATTTTTTAATTTAAATAGAAAATATAAAAAATCCTGAATAGTAGTTTTTGAGCCCTTATGAACTTTAATGAGTATGAACTTTTTACCCTAAAGAAAACAAAGTCTTTGAAATCTTTTACCAAAATTATAGTCTAATCCAATTATAAAATTAAAAGTTATACTCATTAATATAAAGTTGTATATTTAGAAAAAAAAAATCTCCTTCATTAATCTTTTTTTGTTAGAAAGAATCTAGTTATCAAGTTCAAATTGTTTTCACATGTCAAATTAAAACTCTTCAACCCATTTGCTTTCTTCTTTTTAAATATATAATAATTTTAGATATCAATTTTAGTTTTTTTATCTTAAAATTTATACAAAAAAATAATTAATATTTTTATTGGTTGATTTCTATTTCTAGAATAATAAACTCAAGGAAATCTCAAGGATAGCCCAAAAGTCTTCATATCCAAAATTGGAGCATGTCTGGACCCTGGGCCAAGAAAGTGCGAAACTCTCTTTCCAGTTTTTAAAGCAATTTATATAAAAACAAATTGAAAAATGCATTGAAAAAGACCAATTATCCGATCCCACAATTTCAATGTCAATTTTCTCCCTTTTACCCGTTTAAAATCAAATATCATATTGTTCTAAAAATATATATATTATACAAGATACCAAGCCAGTTAAATGATTATTGTAAATACATCAATTCCTGATTTCAATGTAGAATTAACAAAAACCTAAATTCCATGGAAAAATTAGTATAGATATGTGTTGAATTATTATGGATTATAGCAGTAAATTTACTATTTTTCCCTTCTCAACATAAAAACTTTGCCTATCTCTCAAGGGTAATATAGTCTTTTTGCATGCTTCATTGATCATTATAAAATTAATCATAGGCTTCTTGGTCTTTTCATTCTTTTTTATATAATATAAGTACTTAAATGCTTTTAAAAAACCATGTTCCTCGGGTATAAAGGTATTTTTTATATTTTATATTTTATAGCACAGTAAAAAAACTATATTGTCTTTGAAATCAAAATTTTCTAACTTAGAGGCCTTTAAAGGCTAATTTGTACTTTCCTTTTGTTTTTTGTTTTTATTATTGTTGTTGTTAGTATTATTATGTAATCCATTTAGTCTTGCAATAAATATAAAAAAAAAAAAAGCAAACATGTTTGATGCATTCATTCAACATGTAAGTGAATAAGCCTCTTTATTGTGTTTAAACGGTATGAGTGGTGGCTTACAACTATCAAAAATAGCTTTCTTTGATGTTTTTTCGATTCATCATAATGCGGCCTACTTCTCTAGGTGGTGTGTGTGATGTAAGTCCATTTAGTTTGGCCTTGGTTGGTTTTTTTTTTATCTTTTCTCTTCGATTTTCATGCTAGCCTTTCAAAATTTCATAGTAGTTATTAATTTTTTTTTTTTTAATTTGATCTTTAATTTTTCATTTGATTATTTTTACTTTCACTATCCTTTTAATTTTCTTAATCTATTAAATTTTACATTCATTCTTTTGACTGCTATTTGTTTTATTTGAGATCATTTTTAAAATTAATTTTTTTTAACGATTTCATTCACCTTTATTTTTTTATTGCTACTTTCTTTACTTTGACAAAAAAAAATTACAATGTTTTTATTTTATTTTATCTTTTAACATTGAATTGAGCTTTTTTATTAAGTCTAGATCTAAGATTTAATAGGTTATGAATTTAGGAGATTAACTTAGATTTTGAGTATTTGCTCCGATTCTTTTTTTTTTTCAAATTTATGTTTTTTTTTAGTTTCATCCTTTCACATTTAATTTAATTAGAAATTGAGTTTTTTTTTATTTATTGTCTATAGGGTTTTGTTACTGATTTTAAAAATGACTTAGGATTTCTGGAGTTCTTTTTTTGTCGCTTTTTGTTAAATTTAACTTTTTTTAAAAAATAAGTTTTGTTTTTTTAGTTAAATTAAATGAATTACTTAGATATAAATATGATATACTTACTTCATGATATTTTATTTGGTATGCTTTTGTGGTCATTGCATAGATAATACATGCTATAAAATATTTCCGTTTGCATAGTAAAAAAAAAGATGACGTGTTATTTTTACCAACGGAATTACCGACGGAAATACCAACAGAAAATTCCGTCGGTAAAATCCCTCGGTAATTCCGTCGGTAAACTGTTCATCATGTCAATTACAAATGGAATCACCGATGGAATTTTCCGTCGGTATTTTCCAGAGAGTGTTATTTGGCGGTTTTTTGAAAAAATTCAATTAATTTAAAATTTTCATTTAAATATTATAGACGAAATCACTGACGGATTGAAAAACCGTCGGTAATTGTTGGCGGTTTCTAAAAAAATTTTACGAAATTAAAAATTTAAATTAAATATTACCGATGGAATTACTGACAGAATAATTAAAAAATATTAATATTCAATTATCCGTCGGTAAATCCGTCGGTAACACGCCCCAATAAAAAGCTTGAATCCCCTTATTTCACAAGAGACAGACTCATTTCTTCTCCTTATTCTTCTTCTTCTTCTTGTTCTTCTACTTCTTGTTCTTCACTATATGTAAAAAACATCAATGTATATTTCTTTCTCTTCTTTTCTCTCCTCATCTCCTTCTCTTTTTCTTCATGCTTGGGTATGTCTTCTTCTTCTTCTTTCTTCTTTTATCCTCCTAGTTTTTTTTTTAATTAATATGCTTAACGGAATTTTTTCTTTCTCCTCAGCTTCACTTGCAACTACATTAAGGTAAGATTTTTCTTTTTTCATGATTTTTTTCATTATATTTGTTTTTTATTTTATTTTTAATTGTTTTTGTTCTTAATAATTGTATAAATGTTGTTGTGAGATTTGTTTTTCATATGAGATCAATTTTTAGTTGATTTATTTATAGGATTTTTAAATTTTTAGCAATTGCAACTTTATTTTTTTCATATGAATTTTTTTAGTTGAATTTATTTTTTTGTTTTATTTATTTGTTGCAAATTTGTTTGAGTTGATTTTCTTATTCTTTTTTCCAAGCTTTTTTTAGTATATATTATACAGTGTTAATTTATGCTAATTTAATTATTTTATAATTTTATAAAATGAATTTTTTAAAATGTTTTTAAATAATTACCGACGGAATTACCGACAAAAATTACATCGGTAATTCCGTCGGTAAATCCATCGGTAATAAAAAAATATTATTACCAAGGGATATACCGACGAAATGGAGCGGATAAATTTATTTTTTTATTACCAACGGATTTATCGACGGGAAAAAAATTACCGATGAAAGATTCACAGACGGAGCATTTCCGTCAGTGATTTCGTTGGTAAATTAATTACCAACGGAATATGTGTCTTACACCGACGGAAAAATTCCGTCGGTAAAACTGTTAAATCTTGTAGTGGCAACCTCTTCTTCTTTTCTTTTTTTCCTTTTTAAATTAGTTTATAAAAAACCATTTTTTCTTATTTAACTTAAAAAAATAGGTCATTGTGTTGTCCCACGTGCCTATCCTATTTGTTTTATTTTCGTTTTTTTTATTTGATACAAAAAAACATCTTGCATCCATTGATGTATAAGAAAATGAAAAATATCTTAATAAATAATATGGTATTAAATTTAGTGAGATGAATGAATCAGGTCATGGATATAATTAATATATTAACTCAAATTTATTTTTATTTTTTAAAACCTGTTTTTCATTAAATATTTTAATTTTTAATTTTTAATTTTTATTTTTATATAGTCAGGTGGATGGGTGGGTCATGCCCCTGGATGGATTGTTAATTTTTTGAAAAATGTTTTTATTTTTTACTTAATGCATTTTCAGCCCCCCTGAAGATAAAAAAAAAAAACCTTTGTTAGTTAAACATTTTTTTTTAATCCCACTCGCAATTATATGATTTATGATTTTGTTAGTTAAACATTCATTAAAAATTTTATGTTTTTTTTTTAATTTTACATTCTCAATTATATGATTTTGTAGGACAAATCAATTACAATTTCTCTCATAACATGCACAATAAACTAATAATAAAGTCTACTAAATATTCAATTTAATTGCTTCTGAGATGGAAGCACATAAACCATTCGTGTTTTACCTAACCTTGGAATAAAAAAAAAAGGAAGTTAGAAAAGTAATCCAGGGATTAAAGAGTGGATAGCTGATTAGTAAACTGAACAAGAAGTCAACGGTGTGCTAGTCAACAGCTATGGAGATTTCCTGGAAATTTGATATTGGTCAGGAAAAGTATAAGTAAAAAACTATTCAAGCAGAATACTTTTCTGCATAGTTATAAAACCCGATCCGGTCATTGACTCGGTAAAGTAACTGGGTCACGGGTTTGTGGGTCAACCCGGGTCAACCCGGATCCACCTGGGTCAACCCGGATAAAACACCAAGACACACATTAATATAGTTGTTTTGACATAAAATATCATAATTATCAAGAAAATATCACATTAATATATGTACTAACATAATTAATTAGCATCAATAGATTAGAATGTGCATTTGTCTTCAAATAAACAAATCTTTAACATAATTTAAAGATATTAAAGACAAGAATAATAAAATAACAAGTTGTTCTAAAAATAAATAAAGTAACATGATAGATATAAGGTGACAACATCCAAAATCCAGTTTGCATTAGAATCCATGAATCAACATCCTGACTCCACTTTGCATTAGAATCCATAAATCAACATCTTCAGTTGCATAAAAAAAGTAAAAGATTTTAAAACATGCTAAACACTTAACATTAGTAGAATTGTAAAAAGAGAATGGTAAAGTACAAGACCTCATTTGAATGTGAACACTTTTCTAACATAACATCTTTACTCGGGTTGAATATAGACATTAAGTTCTTCAGTGTCCATAGGAGCAAAATTTGAATCAAATGTCAATGGAATTGAGCCAACCTCATTAATGCCTATTGAAACATCATCATTCTCCTCTGTATCTTCATCATCACATTCATCTTCAATCTCATTAATATTTATCAAATCTACAATTGAAACATAATTAACCAATAAACATTACATGTTAAATAATAATTCATTTTCAAACAAAGTTATAACTAAAGGATCAAATCTTCTATTACCTTTATTTAAAGTATCTTGAATGGTCATGGTTGATAAATCACGGTGAAAGATTTCTACTTCTTTGGTTGTTAAAGATGATGGATTATCTTCTACTACCCAATTTTCAGTGTTAGAAAATGCCTCAAAATTAATTGGATCATAATTCCGTCCTTTCCAATAATTTCTACAAAATCAAAGTATAAGTATTAATGATGCTACTTAATAATATAAATAACTTTTAAAGAATTAGAGAAAAGAAATTACTTTTGTTTTAATCTCAAATTGTAGTGGACGTAAACTAGGTCATTGAGTCTGTGATGCTCCAATCGATTTCTCTTCTTAGAGTGGATGTGCTCAAAAATACTCCAATTCCTCTCGCATCCTGAAGAACTACAAGTTTGACTTAAAACTCGTATAGCTAGCTTTTGGAGATTTGGAGCACAAGTTCCATATAGCACCCACCATTCATCTATATATAAAATTAATAAGTAAGATTATGTTAAGATAATATTTTTAAATTACATTGAATATGAAAATAATAATATACCTGGAGGTAAAAGGGTGCGATCATTTCTCGCAGACACTCTACCAAAGTCATGTTCTGCATTCCTAAACAACTTCATTTCACTTGTAAGCTTGCTTAGCAGAATTGCATTTCCATTTGCATGCTTCTCAACAACATCTAGAAGTCCGAAAATGGTGTTTGTATATCTATCCATTAGATTGACATCATATTGAAATCGAGGATTCAACCAAAATCCCGCTGCATAAAGCTTCCTATACAATTGTCCATCCCATCTAGTGTTGATGATGTCTAGGAAAGGTTGCACCTTAGCCCTTTTCCTTTGAAATCTCCTCAACATTTCTTCCTTTGCAGAATGGATAGCCTCATATAAATATCCCATAGCAGGTCTATCATCACTATCAACAATTCGTAGAACTCGAACTAATGGTTCAGTCATCCTTACAATCGATGCACATTCTTCCCAAAATGTAGAGTTCAACACATTATCAACAAACTTTTTTCCTTTATTATCTTTAACATAAGCAGAGGAGACCCATTCTCTAGATGTCACCATAGCTCTCAAATTATCTTTGTGTACTAAAATGCTTTGCAAAGTAATGAAATTAGTAGCAAAGCGAGTAGGAGCTGGCCGAAGTATTTCTTTCCCTCCAGTGAACTTCCTCATCAAATGCAATGGATAACAATGATTATAAATATACTTTGTAATACTAGAAGCATGATCAACAACAGAACAAACTGACTGTAGCTTACCAACATCTTGGAGTATGAGGTTGATGCAATGAGCAGCACAAGGAGACCAAAATATTGAAGGAAATTCTTCCACCAACAACTTGCTAGCAGCAACATAATTAGCAGCATTGTCAGTTACCATATGCACAATATTTTCAGGCCCAACAAATAAAACAACCTCTCTAAACAACTTATACAACAACATAGCAGTTTTTGAGGCCTCTGATGCATCTACTGTTTTTAAAAAAACAGTCCCTTTAGGACAATATACTAAGAAATTAATTAAAGTTCTCCTCTTTTGATCTGTCCATCCATCAGCCATCAATGTGCAACCAGTCTTCTTCCAAATTTCTCGATAACTCTCAACAAAAATCTTCACTTCATCAACCGCCTTTGCTAGGTAATAACCACGAAGAGCATGAAAATTTGGTCCTTTATAACCAGGACCCATTGCTGTTATACCATCTATAGCATGTTGATAGTAAACAGAGTTAGCAATATTGAATGGCACACATGCATCAATCATCCATTTTGCTATAGCAAGATCACATCGTTCGATAACTTTTTTGTTCTTCCAACAACTTTGGAGAGACTTTTGAGCACCATGAGTTGTTCTTGGAATAAAATATGCCCCTAATGTTGCATTTTCTTTCTGTTTTCCACAACTTGCAGTTGATTGTTTAACAACATTAGTGATTTTACTCTTTCCTTTATTGGCAACCTTGGGTGGTAACATTTGCTTCTTACCATCGGCTTCATCATCATCATCATCGTCTTTACCTTTATCATCATCTTCTAATTGTTTAATCATCCTCTCTTCATGCTCTCTTTGTTCAACACTATATGGGTTGAAATCTGCTTTCATTTCTCTAGCTCTCTTTTTCTTTTCAATATTCCCCTGAAGATTCAAAAGTATTTGATGACGAACATCTGGAGGACATTTGCGACATTGTTCCACTTCTCCTTTCGCTCCAGCTAAATGTTGCTTGAATTGATTAATGCCTCCACCCGCAAAGACTTTGGCATAATATAAGCATACTAATTTGGTTTTCTTACATCCCACACTAAGTTCAGGAGCTTCTCTGCAATGACCCCATGCCAAATCTGTTTTTCCTCTTATACCACATGATGTTGATATGGAAATTGAAGGTTCAGATGAATAAGCAGTTGAAGGATCACTACTTGGAGTGCTACCATGTTGAGAAGACATTTTAAGGAGCTGTAGTAAACCATATCAATTCTAAATAACTAAGCACCCACATAAATTATACTAAGAATTTAAGTTCGTAATACTATTTAATTCACAAATCAATTCTTATAATCTATGGCAAGTAATACTAGTTAATTCACAAATCAATTCTTAAATCTATGGCAATAACAGACAAATCAAAATAGTAAAATTGACTTTATTAATCAAATTGAACTAATAATCATCCACCACTCAAGAACCAACTAGTAAAACGATATCAAATTAATCAAAGGATAAATATAAAGATTGAACTAAACTGTTAAGAGAAAATTAATAAACTTATATTAATTCTCTGTCTAGTAATGGTAAAATATTGAAGGCTAATGAGATATTAGTCTTGTGATGAAGGGCTTAAGCCTATGCTCTGGTAATACTGTATATTTGAATCTCCCCACACCATCAAAAGAAGGAAATAATAGACAAAATGGTAATGGAAACTTTGCTGTTCTAGTTAATTTATTTGACCTGTATATTTTTCATAAAATCATAGCAGTTGCCGACCATAATTATGCATTTTACAAAATCTACCTCCGAGTCATGCCCAAGCGCTGAACACTAAAATGAAGCATTTATAATCTAACTTAACTTGCCTCTGGATAAAACAACAAAGAAGCTTCCTTCGAAGAAAAAAAAAAACAGGGAAACTGCCACTTTCCCAAATGACACTAAACAATGGCCACAGATATATATATATATATATATATATCAATCTCCATGAGAATTTGAGCGAATAGAAATGCCTTTTAACTGATAAAGGAACATGTTTATAAAGTAGTTTGCTTATAATTAATGGAGTAAAAGCTTGGAAATTATTATAACAGCAATATTTTACAGTAAGTTATAACAGCAAGAACTAAAGCTAACAGTTAAGAATAATTGCTAAGAGAAATATTATAATAGCAGATGAAGCTAACAGTTAGGGCCTAAAGCTGTCTTCTCAAGATAAATTATTACTAACCCAAGGGACAATCTAGCTGAAGCAAGACAGAAGAAGCCAATAATAAAACCATCACGATCGATATTGTTACTAACCCAAGAGACAAGGGAGATCTGGATAGAAAAAGAAAAATATTCACCTCAATCACGATATTCTCTGCTTGTAGAAGCTGGATGGGATCGATTCACCAGTGATGCCTTTGAATTGATTCACCAGTGATAAATATTCACCTCAATCACGATATTTCTTCTTCTGCTCAAAAAAAAATTAGGGCAGAGTTAAATGTTCTTCTGCTTGAAGCCTTGAACGACTGTCCTGTGAGTAAAGATTAGATGTGTGTATATATATATGCCGGGTCTCACCCGGGTTTGCCCGGGTCGACCGGGTCTGACTGGTTTTTTACATTCACCGGTCTTTTGAGCAACCCGGACCGGTCCAGTGCCCGGGTCGAACCGCCGGGCCGGTCCGGGTTTTATAACTATGCTTTTCTGTATTGATTAAGTTCAATATATATACAAGATACATTAGGGTTCCCTTATAATCAAAGACTGATAAGGAATGACAGCTAATTGAATGCAGATTGATACAAAATATTCTTACGTATTTTTCCTACTTATCTCAAGATACAACTTTCCTATTTACATCAAAACACTATTAATATAATTTCCAACACTCCCCTTCAAGTTGGAGAGTGAATATCAATAACTCCCAACTTGCACATGAGCTGTTTGAACTTCTCTTTTCCCAAAGCTTTTGTAAACACATCTGCTAATTGTTGTGAAGAAATTACGTATCGAGTAGCAATTTCACCTCGTAAAATTTTGTCCTGAATAAAGTGGCAATCCATTTCAATATGCCAAGTTCTCTCATGAAACACAAGATTTTTTGCAATGTGTAAGGCAGCTTGATTATCATAATGAAGAGTAACAGGATCTGAAACTGGCATATGTAAATCTGCTAATAAATGTCTTAACCAAGTAAGCTCACAACATGTACCTGCCATTGCTCTGTATTCAGCTTCCGCACTTGATAAGGAAACTGTCTTTTGCCTTTTGGTTCTCCATGAAATTAAAGAATTTTCAAGGAATACACAATACCCAGTGGAGGAGCGGCGAGTGACAGGACAACCCGCCCAATCAGAGTCATAAAATGCCCTTAAGTGTAATGAGTTATTTGAATGAAGAAGCAAACCTTGACCAGGAGCTGATTTTAAATAACAAACAACTCGAAAAGCAGCAGCCATGTGAGGTTGACGTGGTTCATGCATGAATCGGCTAAGAATGTGAACTGAATATGTGATATCAAGTCTAGTGATGGTTAAGTAAATTTATCGACCAACTAGACGCTGGTATATACAAGGATCTTTGAGCAATTCTCCTGTATTTGAAAGTCTGCATTCTTCCATAGGAAACTCAACTGGTTTGGCACCCAAGTATCCACTGTCTTTGATAATTTCCAAAGCATATTTGCGCTGGGAAATGTAAATGCCTTTCTTGGAACGGGCTATTTCAATGCCTAAGAAGAATTTCAGATCACCAAGGTCTTTGATGCGGAAACGAGTATGAAGGAACTACTTTAAACCTTTGATGGATTCAATGTTGTTCCCGGTTATCAAAATGTCATCCACATAGATCAATAGGATAGTAAGAGATGTGCCGTCTCTTTTGATGAACAAGGAATAGTCGGCTTTTGACTGAAAAAAACCAGCAGCAAGAACAGCTTCTGTGAACTTAGAGAACCACTGTCGAGACGCTTGCTTAAGGTCGTATAGTGACTTGTGGAGGCGACACACAATGTTCTCCCCCTGTTGCCGAAGACCAGGAGGAGGAGACATATATATTTCTTCCAATAAATCACCATTTAAGAAAGCATTGTTAACGTCTAGCTAATGTAAAGGCCAGTTCAGACTGGCAGCAATAGCAAGGAGGCAGCGGACAGTGACCATTTTTGCAGTGGGGGAAAAAGTATCATGATAATCAATTCCAGCAGTTTGTGTGAAACCTCGAGCGACCAGGCGAGCTTTATAGCGCTCAACAGACCCGTCAGCCTTGCGTTTGATGCGATACACCCATTTACAACTGATCGGGCGTTTGCCAGGGGGCAAAGGAACAAGGCTCCATGTCTGATTGTCAATGAGAGCTTGAAGCTCAGAATTCATAGCTTCCTGCCACTTAGGATCAGTCATAGCAAGTTCATATGAAGGAGGTTCCTCATCACGACTAACATTGGCAATATAACAGAGATGTGATGGAGAATACCGATTATAAGAAATAAAATGACAGAGAGGATACTTCGTACCTGGTATAGGTGCAGACGAGGCCGAGAACAATTGGTGTGGAGGCAGAATCACCTGCGAGCAAACATAATCCTTGAGGCGGACGTTGGCTTCTCGAGGGCGTTGAGAACGGCGAAGTGGCTGATCAGGAATAACCAGAGTAGGTTCAGGAAAGACAGGGTCATCCGGCTGAACAGGGGTTTGCTGTGCAGCTGGTGGAGTTAATGGAGTAGAGGAAGGTGGCTCAGGAAGAGAAGGTATTGAGTCGGTTGGTGCAGGTGAAGAGGATATGGGGGGATCAAAGGGGTCGATGATGACTGATGAGGGAGGAAGATGGGAATAAGAATCAGACACAATAGGAAGAGGAATAGACAAGGCTGGTGGATTATGTGTGGGAGGATTGACTTGTGGTGGATTATAAAAGGTGTCCTCAAGAAATACCACATCCCGATTGGTGAAAATTTTTTGAGTAGCAATATCATAAAGTTTGTAAGCTTTTTGTCCTATAGGATAACCAAGAAAAATGCATTTTGTGGCACGGGGAGAAAATTTTGAGGATGGATTGACTATGGTTGCAAAAGCAACACATCCAAAAACTCGCATGCGAGAATAATCAGGAAGTTTGTTGTAAAGAATCTCAAATGGTGTTTTTTTTGTGAAGCAACAGAGTAGGAAGGCGATTAATAATATGGACGGCAGTAAGAATACATTCTCCCCAGAAAGTAATGGGTAAATGAGATTGAAAACGTAGAGCGCGAGCAGTTCAAGGATGTGTCTATGTTTGCGCTCAACGACACCATTTTGCTGAGGTTTATATACACAAGAGTGTTGAAAAAGAACGCCTTCCTCAAGAAAAAAAAAATTTAATGAAAGAAATTCAGCCCCATTATCAGAATGGAGTTTTTGAACTTTTGTATTGAATTGAGTGTGAACATAATGAAAAAACTGACGAAGTAGAGTTTGTGTCTCACTCTTGTTACGCATTAAAAAAACCCATGTAAAACGGGAAAAATCATCCACAATGGTCAAGAAATAAAAAGCACCAGAAATAGAAGGGGTTTTATAACGACCCCAAATATCACAATGAATAAGAGAAAAACACTTCGAAGTTGAAATTGAACTACAAGGAAAAGGTTGACGAGTTTGTTTTGCCAATGGACAAACGTCACATTTATGACTGGAATCAAGTTCTAAAAAACATAGAAACAAAAATGATCCAAGTAAAAAAAAATTAACAAAGAAAACTATATATATATATATATAATCACCTAGCTAGCCAAACTGATGATAATAATAATAATAACATAAATAATGATGGCAAAGTAGCAATAATGTCATCAATGGTGTTCATATTGATAGGTTAGAAATTAAATATAAATAGAACATAGAAGATGCCCAACAAAATTAAATTATTGATTTAGATTATGTTGCTTCATTTAATTATAAGTTTATTATCATCACAAAGGTAAAAATGTTCAAAGGTTATATAGATAATTAAAGTTGCTAACTAGTATTGTTATATACATCAAGGGAAGAAAGGAAAGGAGTTTTAGAGCTTTGATTGAGCATTCATGAAGTCAAAACAAGAACAATTTAAACTTGAAAACGAGTTATTTTTAACATAGAGAAATTGATATAGGAGATTTTTATCCAACGCATGATCTTATAATAATGGACATAAATTTTGATTCTAGAAACCATGGTCCTTGTATAGGGTTTGATTTGTGAAGGCATCTAAGTTTGTTAAGGCTTCCAAGCTAGTACTAGAAATTACTATTTTACAAATGTGATACTTCTCAAGTTGATTTAAAAAAAATTTCTATTTACTTTAGAAATATTTTATTAATTTTTAAGTTTTGTTTATGGTGTTTTTTTTAGTATATAATAGTCTAGAAGAGCTTTAATATTTAAATTTTTTTAAAAAAATATTGACTAATAAAAGTTTGAATTATAATTATTATGCTTAATGTCTTTTTCGACACAATTCTATCTTTCTTTGCGTTTATTGTCTTTTTTATGTTGTTTTTGGATGCGTCAGCAACCTACTACATATTTCTAGACTTTGAAGGTTGAAAAGACTAATAAAGTCATTAAAGACCAACCAAACTTTTACGAATAATTCCAAAATAACTACTTCCCTCACGCAACTTCTCTGGAGACTTGTCTGAAGGCCATATCCATTCTCCACAAAGCAAAATTTAACACTTTTCCAAAAGCCAAGATCCAGTTTACCCCATCATGGAAGCTGAAAAACTGTTCCTGCGTTTTTCTCTTTTAATGCTCCAATTCTCATCTTGTACATCCCTAGACACCTTAAAGACCAACCAAACCATTAAAGAAGGTGACGTTCTTATCTCCGAAGGAAATAATTTTGCACTAGGATTTTTCAGTCCAGGTAGTTCTAGCAATAGATATCTTGGAATTTGGTACCATAAAGTACCAGAACAAA
>Ga0325414_1003258_pt1 | contig 16842 bp, 11 predicted proteins | sample PopdelMetagenome_8_FD_206183 | JGI IMG/M metagenome (GOLD analysis project Ga0325414, IMG submission 206183) | Populus deltoides microbial communities from Bellville, Georgia, United States - Leaf-PdKOR-R3 | ecosystem: Host-associated > Plants > Phyllosphere > Phylloplane/Leaf | place: USA...
CTTCTCTCTGTCTTAAAACGAATGTAACTAACCATAGCTTGTTGAAACCCCAAGGCAATGGAATTCTGCTCTTACAGAGATTTAAACTTCATTCTGCATTGCAATTCTACCAGCAGGTTGAAAACTTAGAATGAGCAACAAAAGCACGATTCAATTCCGGTGAGCTCTAGCTCTAGCACATAGAACTCCATATCTGTATTTGGGAAGAGGCGAATCCTATAAATCGCGAAGAATGTAACAGTCTTGTTAGCTCTAGCCATTAATCAGTCATCCAGATGCAAAAAGAAAAAAAAAATTAAAAGGGCTCTTACGAAAGCAAGCAATCACACCAAATTCAGCTCAAAATCCAATCTTTAGTTCTTGATTATCCAAAATTCAAGCTATCTCAGAAGAAGAGAGAAAGAAGGTTACATTTGAAAAGATTAGAGGTTTTGAGAAGAATGTTGGTTGAAGAAATCTGCAATAGCTTCGAGAGAAAAAAAATCCCCACTCATCTTCACTCTTTTTTGAAATCAAGAGATGCAAACAAACCATTTTTAGGGGGTTTTATATTCTTCGTCCATTCTCTTCAGGATTTATGAACACCATCTTCCTTCCCATCCTGATGGCAATCATACTCTAAGTCCACCCTTTCGATGCTAGTGGCCCAGCATCTTCTCTTCTTTGGGCTGAGTTTGCTGGAATTGGGCTTTATAGTCTGCTTCCAGACCCAATGAATGAGTCCAGACGTTTTTCTTTTCTTCTTCTCTTTTTTTTTTTTTTTCATTGAACAAGTGGATTAACCTAGTTAATAAATTAAAAATAATATATAATAAAACTAAATCATATTACATGTGTAGGTTTTAAGAACTTTTCAAATTTATAAAGGAGGATAAAGGTTTAAGTATTAACAAAAATAATTTATTTTTATTTTTTATTCTAAAATCAACCTTTTGACAAATCAGCTCTTAATCAGAATGAACTAAATTAGGTTTTGAACGAAATTAATATCCTAATTAATTTAATTAAAAACTTAACCATAGTCAACATGAGAAGCCGAACTGATTTTGACAGCTGTAAAATGGACATGTACGGACATTACAACCAACCAAAGCATGTAAAGAATCAGACCAAACCATTCAATGATTCGCATATCTCACTCGCTCTGAAACTTCCTCTCTGATTTTGTTTCCTATCTCTCATTCCTAGCAAAATCAGACATACTACTGCTCAAGCATGATATCCTTTGCTTCCATTCAGCTTCCTCCTCCTCCTCCTCACCACCACCACCACACCCTCGTTTCTGCCCATCTCCACAAAACTACAATGTACCAACCAAACCGCTTCAAAGATTTTCCCCGCATGTCATCCATTTCATCGAATGCTCGACCAATCCACAGGTTTTTTTCTGTCTCTCTTATTTCACTGTCTCCCTGCATTTTTCTGGCCTAATTTTTTTATTGCCTCGTATTATGATAGCGGTGGAAGTTCTCTGGCCTCTGTTGCTCCTTTGGAAGCAATACTTTTCGACATTGATGGAACATTATGTGATTCAGATCCTCTCCATTTTTATGCTTTTCGCGACATGCTTCAAGAAGTTAGTCATTTTCCTTCTTTTGATTTATAATATTCTCATTTATGTGTTCTGCAAAAGAAAATTTAGCAGGATGACTTAAAACGGGGCCAATGGTGTTCCATTCCCTCACCACACAGATAGGTTTCAATGGAGGAACTCCCATCACCGAGGAATTCTTCATCAAAAATATTAGTGGTAAGCATAATGAAGAACTACGCGAAATCCTCCTTCCTGATTGGGAAATCCAAAGATCCCGCCAGTTCTTGGAAGATAAAGAAGCATTGTTTCGAAGGTAACTTTATAGTATAATCTTCTTTTCTATTATTACAAGTTCAAAAGTTCTCTTTCCTTGCCTCAAGTGGGACTTGAATTGATTGAAATTAATGTACAGATTGGCATCGGAACAATTACAGCCTATGAAGGGCTTGCAAAAGTTATGCAAATGGATTGAGGATCGCGGTTTGAGAAGAGCTGCTGTTACTAATGCTCCAAGATCAAATGCTGAGCTTTTAATATCCATGTTAGGCCTGTCAGATTTCTTCGAAATTCTTGTTCTTGCGAGTGAATGTGACCGCGTAAAACCATTTCCTGACCCCTATCTGAAAGCCCTCCAAGAACTTGACATTTCTCATAAGCATGCCTTTGTGTTCGAGGTTTGCCTCTTTACCTATAACTGCGGGCTTGCTGCGTGCTGTGCATAAGACACTTGTTGGAAGAATATTTGATATCAGGTTCCCCCTCTGTTGTAAATTTTGCTTTGCCAGGACTCTGTTTCAGGGATAAAAGCAGGGATGGGTGCTGGGATGCCAGTAGTGGGTTTAGGTACAAGGAACCCTGAGCAGTTATTGATAGAAGCTGGAGCTGTTTTTGTTATAGCGGATTTTGACGACCCAAAGCTGTGGACAGAATTAGAAGAAATGGAGATAAAGGCAGAGGCAACCACAACCACCAAATAGAAACAGTGATACAACGCGACTCGTGTGATAAATCAAGGGGCGAAGCATTATGTAACCCCAGGAGCTAGTTATGTATGGCTGCATTGGCTGCATAACACCTTGACCTAATGAAAGTAGAGCTATAGCATATTGGATTTTTGCTCCATTGTATTTCAAATGAAATGATCAAATAACGTAACACAAAAGACTGGCTTGTGAAACTCTATTAAACACAAACAATGAAACCCAGGGAGATCAAGCTGAGTGGCTGGTAAAGCAAGGTGACCATGAGAGAACACAAAAAAAAAAAATTAAGCAATCAAATAATACATTACACCAGGAAGCCTACAAGTTTCCAGATGTAAAACCATCACATGTATCTACTACAACCACCAAGCATAACCGAAGTTCATCCCAGCCCCACCAACACTATAAAGAATCTAAACATGGGTGAAAAACAATATAAGCAACCAGAAAAAGAATTTCACCCGCCATGAGTCTGGATCGTCAGTTTAAGTGACTATAGTACAAGCTATTTCATACATAAATCCACTCTCTATCGAGCCCACGATACAGAATCAACCTCATCCCTCGCTGCCTTGTATAATTCAAGCCGCTTTGCACACTGTTGTCTTCTTTCCATCAATGCAGGGTCTTCATCCAACAACTGTGAAAGCTGCTTACCCTGAAAAGCGTGTGAAAATTAGTGGCTGTCAAAGAAAGCAATCACGTGCTTGGGCCAAGTAATGAAATTGCCAGTGGCCAAAATACAAAATCTAAGCAGCCATGAATCTAACATGAATGCATGAATTTGATGCTATGATTCATACAAAAATACAGGGATAAGAGTACCTCTTTCTTCCCAATTTGTGTGTAGAAGTAATTTAGCAATGATTGTTTGGCTTCTTTAACTTGGCAATGCACCACGGCCTTGGGAATTGTGTTCTTAAGTGTCTCAGACACCATACCGACATAAGAGGACACATTTGACCCAATCCTCCTGAAGTGCATCTCTGAATATCGGTCCACGGTTGAGGAAGCTGGATTAGCTGGAATAGCTGGATTTCCTCCTTTATTTTCCACTTCCTGTGGAAGCCTTCGAAAGAAATCCACAGTCAAGTATGAAGATTCCATATCCACTAATCGAATAACTGTCTTCTTACTATCCTCTCGGAATCTCTCCAACGCTTCATTAGCAGCAGCAGCCAATTCAGCTTGCAGGGAAGGAAAACGCCTCAATTCCTGTTTCATATTGAAGATTAATGCTCTTGCTGATCAATGCAACATTGGTACTTGATAATATTAATTAAAAAACAGCCAAAGATAGGAAAAAATGAAAATTATACCTGAGTTTCTGCAATTGACTTTCTGACAAGCTCTTTTAAGACAAAGTGGACCTAAATAACAATTTCCACATCAGCTAAAGGAAATGGTGAAATCTCCATGAAAGATTTTATCTCTTCCCGATACATTTGAAGAAATTTAATGTAAACCTAACAGAAGGTAAATACAGAAAGTTAGACTACCCACAGCATCTGCAGAGGCTTCGGCTGGCCCCCTAAAATAATTCAGTGCGCTCTCAATTAGACGACGGTATCCTTGCTCTGGTGCAATCAAATGCGGCTGATAACCATCTGCCTCTGAGACCACCCTCCTCACATTCTGCAGAGAGAGATGTCGATCAAATGGCAGCTTCCTCAAAGCAGCAGGGAGTTGATTATCAAAAACTCCATAAATCCGGTCACCTCCAGGTCGCCTAGAATAAAAAATCCGAAGGTCTCGTTAGAACATTTAACACTACATCATTGTACCAAGGGAGAGAAATTAACCAATTCTTCTAAAGATGTGAAGGGACTAAGAAATTTTATTCTAATTGATTTTTTTAAAAAAAATTATGTCTTTAGTCTTGTTAGTTTGGAAAATTTATAAGCCATACATACATGTAAAGCAGAGTGCACAGTGGTTCATCCACAAAAAATTCAATTACTGGGGCTCAAACAGTAGGAGGCAAGTGCAAATCTTTCTGATCCCAACTAGTTCATTAGGGTTTAGAAATCAGAAGAAACTGAATCACTCGCAGAAAGGACTTTTCTTAAAGTATATAAATATCATGAAAACTAGTGACATAAAAGGTCAGGCAACAACCTCCTTTCAGGGAATAGTTATCATGAATTACTGGGAACATTGTAATTTCCAATGTTGCACTCATCCAACTTGAAATAATTGGGAATTCAAATTCTTTTAATATAAAGTTGGGAAAAGGAAATAAATTCAATAATGTACAATTTCAATAGATAGATATCATCTTTTGGGGGGAGGGGTTGGGTTAGAACTTTCCGAATCAAAGGTTATATTTTTAGAGTATAGGTAAAAGAGTAGAAAATGATTACCCTCCATCCAGATGCTCCTTGAATACCTTGTCAAATGCACGGCAAAGTTCCAATATGGTGTATAATTGAGCCTAAAGCACAAAACATCAGCCATACATGAGGAATAAAAAGAGGGTTGGCCAGGAATGACTAGGGAAGAAATAGGCTACTCACCCCAGCATCAACAGCAATAGGTCTACCCAGATGGTCCATCTCTGATTCAAGCTCATCAATGGTTTTGTTAATCAACGATGTGATACTCGGTATGCGAGCCCTAATTGCAGACTCCAAGTGCTGAAACCAAGGTCATGCCATTAAAATGATGCCATGATTTTAATTTATTTCTTTATGTTTTGGAAAAAAAGAAATCCTGGAGTCAATACAGCATGTGGAATATCAAACCTTTGAGAGAAGTTTTGCCAGATATTCTGAACCCATTTTATTGGCTAAATGCCCATAATCAGGACTAGTTGCAAAATACTCGCGCTCCTTGCGCCTTGCCACAATCATGTCAACATTCTTATTAATGTCAGCTTGGGATCGGTTCACAATTCCAACCCAAGGATGCTGCAGCCGATAAGATCTTCCTTCAATAACCTTAAGTACAAAAAGAAAAAATATTTTTAATTCTTAATTATGAAATAAGCAATTTCATTGGATTTTGATATAGAAATTACAAGGAAGGTGTGTGTTTGAGGGTGTGAGCAAGGGCATCTATGTGCCCGAGTTGTGCGTGTGTGTGTGTGTGTGTGTGTGAGAGAGAGAGAGAGAGGAGGGGTTACATCTAAGGCGTTGGTCCCTTTGTCCATCAAATCCAACTTAGTCAGCACCCCAAAGGTTCGTTCACCTGGGCAAAGTGATGAACAAGAATAGGTAAGGGAACCCTAAACCAAGTAACAAAATGTTTCCTGTAAATTATAGCTCGGGCACTCAGCTATATGCGATAAAATACCTGAGGGATCCACTTCCCTAGCAAGCTTGATGGCATCTGAAGTTGCTATATCTTGATTGGCTGGAGATATAGCAAGTATAATACAATTCGGCTGCAAACATTTAGTTTGATCGGTTAGAACATAAAACATGCACAAGGAAAGATATCATTTGGATACAAGAAACATTGTGCATTTTTTATCTCTATCACACATCCATGCAATTCATTACAGAACAGAAGTCTTAAACTTCTCAGGCACCTGTTCAACACACATTTTCGAACCAGGCCATTTCATCAACATGTTTAGTTTGATCGGTTAGAACATAAAAACATGCATAAGGAAAGATCTCATTTGGATACAAGAAACATTGTGCATTTCTTATCTCTATCACGCATCTATGCAATTCATTGTAGAATCAAAAGTAAAGTGTTGAACCGCTCAGGCACATGTTCGACACTCATTTTTAAACCAGGCCATTTCATTTAACGCTTAAATTCCAGCACGAAATGTCAAAATGTTATGGATGCATCCTACTTTAGAAAGTTCCATCAGTCCCTTGGGACATAAAAGACTACAGATATAAAACATCTAATATAGAAGACAAGCTAGAATGATGCGGCCACGTTTAAAATATCAAGACAATTTAAGCATATTGTGTTGAAACATAACAAAAATCGCCCAAATGACCACCATTTCCCAGTTTAAAAATGAAATGCAAGGCATCATTACCTTCTCAACATAAGTGCGGACCATAGTCTCGATGTCCTGAACAATACTTTCAGGCTGTCCCTCTGAAGATTAAAATATTTGTTACCATTCAACACTAATAGATAAAACCAAAACATGTGCAAACATGAATACAAGATCACCGATTAAAGCAAAAACATACCAACAGCAACTTTTGTTAAACCAGGTAAATCGATCAGGGTTAAGTTGACAACTGCAAAACAAAGCAGACCAAGTAAACATAAGTTCAAATCTTGAGCATAACATTGGTGCAAGACAGACAACTTTAGAAAACAGCACAGTTGACAACTAATCCACGTGTTCAAGATCAAATAAAATTGAAAATAAATTAATCACGCGCCATTTGGAGAATAGATGCTGAGATGGATAGGAACAGGAGAAATTTGTTTGGTTTTCCCAGTGATTCTATCAGTTTCATCCTGAATTTCTTTTCGCACCACAGCTGCACATTAAAAAAAAAAATCAGCAACAATTTTATCAAATTGACAAGAAAATAAGTAGAATTCAAGCAATAATAGGACTTAAAAAATACCAAAATCACTGAATCGTCTTTTCGGGAGATGAAGAAACTCAGCATACTCTTGTGACCCATCTTCAGTCTTATGCAGCTGCAGTACCAGAGGCCTCCTTGTCACAATCCCTGCAATTAAGATTCATCAAATAAATAAATAAATAAACAACCCATGATCAAACATCTTTTACACCAAAAAAACACTCATAAAAATAAAAGGGACAAAAAAAGGCACAAACCTGATCCTCTGGGAAGAAAGTCTCGACCGACAATGCTTTCCAAGACTGAAGATTTTCCTGAACTCTGCTCTCGACATCCAAAATCAAATCAAAATTTTATAAATATTTTATTTTTATCTCTGAAAAATCTCCCAAAAATTCTCTCAGATATCTTTCTAGCTAGAAGAAGTTTCAAACTCTGTCTTTAGTTGAAAAGAAAACAAAAGAAAAGAAAGAGGGCCTTGTTACCTGTCCACCAACGACGGCAACTGAGGGAAGAGCTTCCCAAAGGGAAGAGAAAGCGTTATCAACGCCACCGTAGTCTCCGAGAACTGTACAAGCTCTCTGGATTCTATTTACTAACCCTATCAAGCTCTCCATGGTTGTCATCTTTGAAAATTTTCAAAAAAAAAAACCCTAAAATAAGCTCAAAATTTTGTTTTTCTAGAACAAGTTCAGAGAAGTTTCAACGAAGAAACGTTTGGCTTTGAGATGCCTGTTTTGTTAGAAATGTCAGTGTGTATGCCGGTGACTTGACTCTTTTTCTGGTGGCTACTTGGCTCCTTTGGCTTGGCTTTTATGATTTTACTGTCACGCGTTCGAGTTCTTTTGAATTTTGAACGTTGCCAAAGTTGTGGACCACTTTTGTTTTACATAATTGTTTTAGATAATTGCAGAAATAAAGCCGTTTTCCTTGTAGTTGTAAGCATCCACTCATTTTTGCTGAGATTTTTAATTATTTATTCATTTATTTATTTATTATTTGAGAATAAATTATGATGCTATTTTTCACGTTAGATGGTGTTTGGTATCGTTTTTTATTTTTGTTTTTGTTTTTAAATGTTTTTTTAATATTTTATTTTTAAAAAAATAATAAATTAATTTTTTAAAAATATTTATTGATTTTTAATACTTGATGGTTTTGATATGTTACTATATTATAAAAGAGATATATTCTCAAGTTAAAAGTTATTTTGAAAACTATTATACACATAATATAGTAGACACTGTTTTTATAAAAATATTTTTTAATTAAAAATATATTAGAATGATATTTTTAAAATTTTTTTATTTTTAATATCAGTATATTAAAATTATAAAAAAAAATACTTTAAAAATAATATTTTTAAATGAAAAATAACTTAAAAAACATGTTGAACCGCATTATTAAAGGGACTTTAATAAGACTTGTTTTATGCTTGAATTAGTGAAAAAACCTAGTTTTTTACTTGAAATAATCATTTTAGTGATTTTTTTGAAATTAGATTAACTTTAATTAAATTATCCAATCCTATGAACTGTGTTCATCCTTTGATAAAGTCTTATAACTGTGAATTTTTGTACTTTGAGATTATGTTCAGTTTTCATAGGCTGGTTTGTTTGTTGGAAGGTAGTTTTCTTTTGAAAAGTTAATTATAGAAAAGTGAATTTCAAGAAAGTGAATTATTTTTTTATGTTTGGTAGTGTAATGAAAAATAAATTAGAAAACATTTTTCAGTATTTGGTTATGTCATGGAAAATGAGCTGGAAAATAACTTATTAATGTTTTATTTTCTCAAATTTATTAAAATAACGAGAAACAAATCTTACAAATTAAAAGGTTGAATGAGGATGAAATTGAAAAAAAAATATAATTTCATAAATTATCTCAAATAAAATAAATAATAATCAAAATAATAGAAATCAAATCTAAAAAATAAAATAAAAATGAAAGATGAAGAAATTAAAATAATAATAATTAATATTTTATAAATTATTCAAATAAAATAAGTAACAATTAAAAGAATGAGGACTAAATTTGATATATAAAAAATTTCAATAAGAAAATGATAAGGAAAAAGCAAATAATAATTATAAAAATAAGGACCAAAGTTAATATAAAAATTAAATTTTAAGAGATAAAATTGAAAAATAAATATTCAAAACAACATATATAACAATCAAAAGTTTGAGAATCAAATTTGACATAATCAGTAAATAATATCATAATATAATATTCAAAACAATAGAACACGTCAATATAATACGTAATATGACAAATAATATGACAAAATTGAAAAAAAAATGAATGATGCTAAATTTCAAATCAATTTATATGTCAGTGCACATTGAATTTTTTCCTCAAACGATTTCCAAAATTACTCCTATTTTAATTTGATGATGACTCTATAGCTCTAATTAAAAACACTGGAAAATAAAATAAATTTTCTTAACTATCAAACATAGTTCTTGGAACTTGATTGATTATTCATATTCAAAACAATATAATACATAGAAGCAAACTCATTCAGGAAGCCCGAGCGGTTACTTTCCTCGGGATTGGAATTTTAAATCCTAAGCATCCACGGTCCGGTCTATTCCAGTTTGATGGGCTGAACCTGCAAATGTATGGTCTAATTTTTGAAATTGTGTTTAGCTTAAAAAAATATTTAATTATTTATTTTTTAATGATTTTAATGTGCAGGTATTAAAAATAAATAAATAAATCATATAAATATATTTTCAAATAAAATTAATTTTAAAAATACATTATGTATCAATCACAATACAAACAGGCATTTATAGGGCCCATTGTTGTTTCCGCCCCAAAAAAATAAATATTAAGAAAGTTCATTTTTATATTCCACACTTTGGAATGTTCTCGACACTTTAATCGTATCAACTCTTGATTAGGTCAAACTTTAAATTGATTAAGAAACTTTTACATCACATACCACTATTTAATTGAATTACACCGTGGCAACTGCTAATAACCACGACCCAAATTGAGCCTCTGCATCAAATGAGTTTTTCCTTTTCTTTTATTTTATTGAACTTAACGAAGAAAAAAAAAAGCATCTTTTGTTATCCATTTAACCATAGTTATCAACTTTTTAATTTGAGTTAAATTTATCACTCAGCAGTCTAGGCTAGACTAGCATTAAACCAAGTGAACCCAACCAACCCGAAGAGGACCACCAGGTGTAAAGGCTTGCAATTAATCTAAGTGAGCCTAACCAACCGAACTAGACCTAACCAAGTCATTTTATTTTTTTAATTTTTATTCAAAATAATATTGTTTTAAAATTTACCTAACCCAAAGTAAATGAGGCACCAAGACAGTTATAATAACTATGCGTTTTAACACGGAATGAAAGTTCACTTCGGTAATAATCTGAATCTCTAGTTCAGTTCAAAAAAACAAAATCTCGAATTCTACCGTTATATCCGACATGATTCCGCAACAGCACCAGATGACTTTTTCTTGCATGATCCGGTGCCTTTTCTTTTATTACTATGTATGCAGTGACTTTATTGTTCTCGAGCAGTTGTTTTTTATGATATTTAATTAGGAAGAAAACAACTTTTTCAAGAAGCCACGGGGCAAATAAACAAGCACACAGCTCGAAGTTTTGAGCTGCAATCACAACTCAATGATGAAAGCATTCGGACTATCTGCATCATATGCATTACAAATTTAAACAAAAAATTTTACAGTTGCTTGAGCTCATGCATACATATAATAATTACAAGCCACCACTAAAGCATAGTTTTACACGGAACGCGTAGCAAGCTCAGATTCACATCCATTTTAAGAGATTTCAGCTGGCTGGGCTTGTACAGGCAGGGAGCTAAGGAGCACAAAAACACCACTGAGGAGATCACAGAAAACTGAAATGTGAGCCCTTTATAAGAGCCAACTAATCAACAATCTAATGGAGTGGAAAACATAAAATGCCCTTGCCAAGCTGCAACGTAAAAATCGTTGACAACATGTTTGAACCCCACTTTTCTCCTGCTGGCAAGGCTTGATGACAAATTTGGTGCGTATCTCTCAGGTTTCAGTCCCTCTTATAGACCAGTGTTGGGTAATCCGGACTCCACATGTTGTTCTTCACATATTTTACAATTTCCTCCTGTAAATCAGGTGGGAGTGTCAAATTGAAAACTGTCTAGAATTGGCCTCGCATGAATAAGCATGAGAATCAGGAACCATGCAGTCCAGATCACCAAAAGATCAGAATTACTGATGAAAAAAGGTTTCAACTTCCAATGCTATTTAGGTTCTGTTTCTTTAGAATCAAATTAGGGTGGAATGAGTTAGCCTAAAATTCTCAATTGCTTGTATCAGCCAAGATGAAAACAGAAGTAAGCATCCCAAATGCACCCGCTAAACTTAATCATATTTGACTTTCTCATCTAGACTACAACACACCTACCACTCATTTCAAGGACAAGTTGACCTTTCAATGTCAAGCAATCGTTCGCATTCCATTGCAGGTATTGGGAATAAGGGTGACAATGTAATTAAAAAATTCAATAATCAATGAGAAACCAATGCTGTTCTCAAATATTACGCATCCACATCATTTCAATTTTCAGATACCACAACTAAGCCTCAATCCCAAACTAGTTGGATATGGATCTTTTTGTGGCCATTCAAGTGCAAAAAATAAAAAACCTGACTTGAGTCCCAAGAGTACAGGTTCAGGTAAAAAATCCTCATAATTTAATAACTAGATCATCCATAAGTATGCAAACAAGAAGGGCAACTTCAACTTCAGGTATCATGCTAGTGCTATAATAAAGGGTTTTCAAACAAATAGTAAACACACCTGGCTGAGTTTCTGGAGCTCCCTAGCGTCCATTTCACGGTATCCTTCTGCAAGATCCTCTTTTATGGCTTCCTTCACCACAGCTGCAGCCACTTCCTTTGTTATATCTCGTATTCTGCAAATATGTACGAAGCTATGAAGTCAGGAACATACACACAACCTTTAGATTGCAAAGCTTTTTCAGCTCACTGGATAGAAAATTGAAGAGATAAAAGTAAGTACCTAGATGTTGAAGGGTATATGATTCCGTTTAGAACCTCTTCCTCTGCCATATATTCAGCTAGGCTGTAATTTTCAACTTGAAGTTAGATAATCAATATTGAAACATAATTGCCAAAAAAATAAAAGTAAAATGAAGCATCTTTCTTAGTGATTCTTAACACAAACAGTACATTATTAATTTGTTTTCCTGGTTATATCGTAGTCTATTTAAATTTCTTGGAAAAGCAACACCAACATATTTAATCCAAAATATCTATAAATTCTTGAATTGTCTATGGATGATGAACTATTAAAAATTTCACAAGTTGTAGAAAATGCTTCAGTCGACCTACTGCAGAAAGGATATGTAAAAAAAATACCATTCAGCTGCAGCCTGTAGCATGCCATCAGAGATGATCCTAGAACCAGAAAGTAGAGTCCCAAGTCCGATACTGCAAGGATAGAAGCGTCAATAGGTGGTAAGAAAATTGGAATGTGCATGACTATATTAGTTTAGCTTGAAAAAGTTTAATTGGGAAAACTGACCCTGGAAAGAGATACATGTTGTTTCCCTGGTTGCAGTGGCCAATATGACCATTTCCTGCAGCAACAAAAGTTAAAAAAAACTCTTTCAATCATGTTAATAATTTCAAGTAAACTCTTATTTGGAGAAAATAAAGAGATGGACTATAGACATTCTTGGCATGTCAAAAGAAGAACTATCCATCTCAAGTTGAAATGTAGCAAAAGATGGCTTTCGAGCAGGAGTACAAATCACAAAGCATTGGTGCTTCATTAATTCAAAGAATCATTTATTCAGGATCAAATTAAGACGTTTAAGCCACAATGCATACCAAGATCCACATCTTGGAATGGACTTCCACTTGCGAAAAGAATATTGTCACCCACAATGGAAAATGCTTCTTCAGGAGTGCATTCAGCTATCAACACATGGAGGAAAAGGGAAGCGAAAATAAGACAAAAAGAAGAAAAATTCATTAGGTCAATTCAAGAAACAGTACAAAAACCAGGCATTCTTTCTTGCAATGGGCAACAAACAAAAACAAAGGGGCAAACTTTATACCATTTTTTGTGGGATTTGACATAGCAAATATGGCTGGTCTAGTTGAAGTTGAACCTTTGAGGGCCTCTAATACCTGCAAGCATCCACAACATCCAGTTTACATAAGCGGTAATTTATAACTTGTATAACCCTTCATGTGTGCAAAAAAAATTATAATTGTGCAAAAAAAATTGGTGATAAATTCTCATGTATCCTACTATGTATCATGTACAATAAGATTTTGTTTGAATTATAACTGGGTTAGATGGGTTTTCTACCTCCTTTGAGAACAAACCTCCAACTGCAGATAATCCAAGAAGCACATCAGGTTTCACTTCTCGCACCTGGTTAGGGAAGATCAACCAAGATGAGGACAGTAATGAAAAAGCAATAATCTTTTAAAAAGTACGGTGATTTTGTCCTAAATGATTTCACCCAGATAGCCATGGCTGTACATAGAAGATTAACTATCAAGAGAGAGTTTTACACACCACTTCTGCAAGACTTGCACCTTCCCTTAATCCTTGACGACTAGCTTCTTTGACCTTCCTTGCAAATGGCAGAGCTTCCGGATCAATATTTTCACGTTCCTCTGTAATAAGACCCTGGGTATACAAAGCAACAAGTTCAATTATCATGCCTATAATGGAAAGGGCATCTGAAATATGGATGACAAGCTAGTATCAAGAAGGTAGATCCAGCTCAACCATTCTTAAAATTCAAAGTACAACTGCAACAAGAAAAGAAGATCCTAAGAGCCTCCACAAGATTATCTAGGTCAATCACAGCAGTTTTACAATACCTTGCCAGCAGTGAAAGCTGTTTCATAAAACAGAAATTGTGCAAATCTGATGGACATAGATATAAAATAATAAACTTGAAGCTTATGACCACGCAGTTGAGCACTAATATATAACTGGCAAGCAGGGTGGTGTGAGTTTTTCTTAGCTATGAAAATATTAGGAAACAGGAAATACAGTTTGAAAAATACAATGCATACATGATATAGAATTTGAGGCCAACAAGTACCAATTCTCACCTTAGCATCAACTACCCAGAACTGTCTTCCTGCACTTTCAAAAGCAGATTCATTATTTCCAAGCATTCTAGCCATTGTTTTCCTGGCAGCATTGAGAACCCCTATTCCTGCACTGCAGATGAGCAAAGATTATGCAAACAAGCCTTAGTATATTGTATCATACACGCAAGTGCCAAGTGCCATTTCACAAATTAAACCACTGTCATTTTATTTGCCCTGAAACCTTTAACTGTATTACCAGGTTCAACCAAGTCTCAAAGAGCATGACAAGTTCACAACATCTCAACTATCTGAGTCAACTTTCAGTTTAGTTTCCATCATTCAAGGATAATTCCACCTCCTGGTCCCTGCTTGTTAGAACATTTTTCTTGTCTTGATTTTTGCATTGCAAAGAAGAGGAAGACAATTTTTATGGAGCATTCTATGCTTTCATGCAACAAATCAATGGAATGCAACTTCTGAAAATTAGATTGCTACAAAAAACAATCTTGACTTTCTGGGTGTAAATCAAGTATTAAGGTGATAAAAACTTTGGACATTCAATGTCCAGTCTACCCCAAAGAATATATACTTGGGTGTTGACAAGGACAAACAGGTTACCTTCCAGCACCAGCAACAACAATCTTTTGCTTCGGAAAATCAATCATAGGCCTTCCTTGTGCTCTTACAGCTCCTAAAAGACCAGCTATAGCAACACCTGCCGTTCCCTGTGCCATGGAGTGGCATCAAATCATGCAAGCAGATTAAATATTGAAATGTTGAAGCTATGAAATTTGCATACTCATAGAAGACAGCATTTGATTCATTAATTCTGCAAACTATTCACTCATGACAATTCTATCAACAGAATAAAAAATCCACAGAAGCTAATGGGCAAGTTTTCAAGCAGTGGTGACAAAATAAAGTCAAAAAAGGTCAATCCATGCATTGAATAAGTATGATACAGACAAGGAAACAAGCACTCAAATCTTATATATGGTAGAACAGACATGTTCTTTCACTGGGCTTAGTCTAGTCAACTCATTGGAAAATCATCACAACCATATAACATGTATCTTACTGCAAGTGGGGCCCAAATCAAAAACCTCATTACCACTCTTTATAAGGGTTTGTCATGAAGGTAAAAGAAGGGAATGTGTGCCGCTATAATTTTTCCATAGTTCAGTTACGTTCTAGGGAGGGGGATTTTTAAGGGAATTAACAGCTAAACCCAAAAGCCTTGTGCAAGGGGCAGGATGGTAAGGAATTCTGAAGGAAAAGAATGTGTGTGTGTGCGCGCATGATTTTTTCTGTTCTCTCTTCATCTAGCTTGTAACCCATTTTTTCACAATTTTGCTTGCATCTTACTATTGGGCTCCACTAATGCACACTTTTTGACATTTTCTTTAACTTCACATCAAATAACAATTAACTTAATTCTCTTCTAAGCTCCTTGCCAAACACTCTAAAAAATTAACTTTTTACAAACTGATATGATAATTACCTTGGTAATACCACTTCCATGTCTAGTGTCATGCAAATTGTTCATTAAGGGAATGAAAACTTTGGGGATTATGATTATTTCCTATACGCCTTTGGTTTTTCAAACTCAATTTTCTGGCTGAAGAGGGAAAATAGGCTCTCTGGTTTGAAATGCAGGACCTACGTTGTGTTCCTTCTGTTTTGCATATGTGCCTTTCATCAAGTCCTGTGCTCATTCTATTCCATCTATTTCTTACTACGAAAGTACCATAAACCTAAACCATTCTCACTTAATAACTATTTAAGGCCTTCTTATAGACTGGGGGTTACAATGCAGCAAAATTGTATTTACTTACTATATTAGCAAAGACCAGCCAAACAAGTAGTGTTGCAAAGTGACTGTACATTGACAATACCCCCTGTAATACACTTCAGGAGAATAATAAGGTGCTATGTTATTAAATACAGATACTTAATTACCTGGACATCATCGTTGAACATTCTGTAGGTATTCCTATATCGCTGCAACAACTTGAATGCCCACTTACTTTGGAAATCTTCAAACTGAATAAACATAGGGCATTAGTAACTCCCAAAAATAGTGAAAAATAGGAGAGAGAAGGGGGGGGGGGCGTTGTCTAACAATGTCTGACTAGACTAACTATACATAAAAATTGAAGCTACCTGCACGATCACATGTGGCCAGCGAGTAAACACTGCCTCCATGAATTCATCAATGACTGCAATATACTCATCACCATCTAGCCGGTGTTCTTGTAATCCCAAATCTATTGGCAAAGAATAGCACAAAGTGTCCCTTGTCATTGAGACAAATTAAACATATCTAACAAATACTAATAACTGTGATGACTATACAACGTTGGACAATGTCACAATAGGTGAACAGCTCTATTATAAATAAAGATGCTATTTCTTGTGATGTCCTAAAAGATCTTCAAAATGATCAAGTAGAGAGACACTTACACAAGGGATCTTTGAGTAACTTCTCATTGTTAGTTCCAACATCAATCATGACAGGAAGCACCTATAGTACAGGCAAGAAAACAACAGTAAAGTTCTATAAAAAAAATAGTCTACTTCACTACGGTAAGAGGTTAAAGAAGAAATTAAGCATGGCAGAATCTAAAAATAATTAAACAAAAAATTGACTGGAGTAATTATACACATCAAGAATTCATTAGAAGACGTCATGAAT
>Ga0325414_1003259_pt1 | contig 16834 bp, 10 predicted proteins | sample PopdelMetagenome_8_FD_206183 | JGI IMG/M metagenome (GOLD analysis project Ga0325414, IMG submission 206183) | Populus deltoides microbial communities from Bellville, Georgia, United States - Leaf-PdKOR-R3 | ecosystem: Host-associated > Plants > Phyllosphere > Phylloplane/Leaf | place: USA...
AGTTAGGTTTCCTAGTGACCATAATACTAGGTGGCGACTCTCTTTTTCACAAAACAAAAACCCCGAAATCAATCCCTGCTACCAGGAAGGGTCGCCGCGACGTCGAGCTCTCGAGAGGGTACGACAGCTGGTGTTGATAAATATTCCATTCTGGATAATTCCAACTCTGGCGTTGGTAATTACTCAACTATGAATAATTTCAATTCTGACATTGGTAAAAATTCATTTGTTTGAACCGGGTACTCGTTTCAACCTTCCCTTCGTTCTTCTGGCTTTATTCTTTCTATTTCTGATGGTTCGGAGTGGTGAAGCTGGAGACTAATGCCCAGGCTGATCAATACTTTCAGTTTCTCTGTTTTCTGTTGTTCACTTTGTTTGCGTTCTGGGGACGAAAGCAAAGCTGGGAACGCTAGCTTTTTGCTCTCTCCTTTTTTTTTTAGTCTTTGTTTTCGGTCCTCCCTCTCTCGTTACCCCTGGTTTGTTCCCTTTTCTAGTTCTTCCCTCTATTTTGTTCTCTGGTCTCTCTCTATCTACTCTCTGTCTATCCCCCTGTTTTTTTTTCCTTCATCTCTGTTCTCTGTCTCTTTTTTCGTTCTTCCCTGTCGTTCGTCGCCTTTCTCTGTGGCCTTCTTCGGCTTTTATAAAGCCAGAGGATGGCCTCTGTTCACGTGTTTGTGCCTCATGATCGTGAGGCACGAACGCCTCTGTTTCTTTGAGAAGAAACAGGGGAAAAAATTTGCTATTCTGGTTCGTCCTTTTGTGTTCATTTTCTCCCCCATGTGTTCCATTTTTTCCGTATCCTCCCCCTCTCCGGTGCGCATCCCTTCTCTGGCTTTTATAATCGGAGAATGGCATCCGTTTTCCTTGATAATGAAGACACCCAGGACCGTTATTGCAGGAGTAGTGATTGCAGGGGCGTCCGTTTCACTGGTTTGATGAGCGGAAGAAGACGAGTGGTTCCGTTTGAAACAGCGCCGTTCGATGTTAATGGCCATTTGCGTTTTGGTCCTTGAAGTTTTGAAAGTTTTGTAATCAAGCTCCCTGGATAAACTTTAATTGGACCCCTGGATTTTAGCAACATTTACATAATGGTCCTTAGACTTCAATTTCTTGCAGTTTTAACCCAAATCAACCCCCTGATTTTATAAATTAAACTAATTTCAAGTTCAATTAAATCTTAAAACTTACCAATTCTTCAATTAAGCTCTTGATTTGATTAATAAAACTAATCCAAAATTTCATTAAATTCCAAAACTTCCATTCATGATGCCCTTAACCTAAATTTTAATTTATTTTTTATTTATTTATTTTTCATCATCATCTCTTTATTATTTTTTTTTATCATTTTTAGTAAATAATAATAATTAAAATAAAAGGTAAAAAAATTAGATTATGCCAATTCTGTTGATAAAAAGTATGACATCATCGCATAATTTGTCTTTTTGAATCCCTCTGTAATACAATCTATAATTTCATCGTTATATAACGAGGGATTATTTCAGTCGGCATATTTATGGGCGCACTTTACCATTAGATTTATTCTATCGGTTAAGTCATTGGTAAATGTTACACGTCATTGTACTTTTCAGGCTTTTTTTATTTATTTTTTTCCACTGTAATTCTCTCGATATATACCAACATATGTTAGTGTTTACTAATGAATATAACAATGAAAAATTCTATTGGTAAAATTCATATACCGATGAAAATGTTTTATTGATAATTTCATTTATATTCGTTAAATTTTTCGTAGCGTATAATGGTAACATTTTTATGCATAGAAAAAAATAAACTCTTACCTTGTAAGTATTTTCTTCCTTTTTTAACTGGTTAAATTTTCATGTTTACAAAAATTTAAAAAGCAAATAATAATAATAATAATAAAAATAGCTTAGTTAGGTCATGGACCAATCTAGCTACCCCTAGGCTCTCATAAAACAAGACCTGCAATGTCTATTTGACAGTCCATGTTCTGGCATGGTGCGAGAAATCCACGTGGCCAGAGTTCTTTCAAGAAACCTTGTCATAAAAACTACAAAAAGTCCTTTTATTATCAGAGCCTGAGTGGTGGGAAACGAGTGATGATAACTTGGAGCTATGCATGTGATTTCAATTGGAGTTAGGCTTGCCTAATCACGTGATGGCGACTACAAATGAAGTACATAGTGAATTAACTCAAGCAAGGTTATTTTTACTTAATTTTGGTAGTGAATTTGTGTGAAGTCTTTTATTTTATTTCACATTTAATTGTGTTTTATATATGTTCTTAATATATAATATAAGAAAATTGAGTAGTGGGGGTGTTTTGAGAGTTATATTGGTATTTTTTTTGAGGTAAATGTCATTATGAGTGCATTATATAATGATAATTTAAGTCAATATTGTCTTTATTACAAATTTTTAGATGCTAAATCGGTCATTGTTTTAGTGCCATTAATAAATAAAGCCTTTCTATAGATCTAATATTGATAAAAATCTATCAATAATCAATACCACTAAATTAGCATGTATGTAGCTAAATAATAATGATAATGATAATTTAACGTGTCTATTTAGGATAATAATTTCTATTAAAACTTTATACAAAATATTTTTGTAGTGCCGAAAGCTTCGTAGTTTGATTTCAAATTTTGATTATAACCTTTGTTTATATTAATTAATTACTTACTGATTTATTTGTTTCTTAAATTCTTCCTAATTTTGTCAAATTTTCAAATATTAAGCTCAACACTATAGTTGGATTAACATATACAAACAATTAGATATTAAAAAAAAATGGAAAAGTAAAAATAAAACTAATGTGCATTGCCTTATAAACAATCATACAAAACACATGAAAAAAAATCATTTTCCAATATAAATAGCCAAAAGCAAGACATGATGCCATATTTGTCTGTCCATGCCTTTAAAAACCTTAGGCACAAGCTAGTTGCCACCACTTCTTTTTATTGATACCTAGGACACCTGTTAGAACTTAGAAGGCTTCCAATAACCCAAAAACAATGTTGAAACCGCAGGTTTCTCGTCAACCAAGCTCCACAAGAACTCACTTGCTTTTCCATAAGCCATTCAATATCCAAGGAAGTCGACATGCTTCTTTTTTTCTCAAATCAACTTCCAAATTCAATATTGAAGCTCAAAAACATTTTCGAGTTGCCTTTAAACCTAGCGAAATTAAAGCCATAGCAAGTGTCACAGAGGAGAGCACTGACATTAAAGTTAAAGCTGTTGTGACTGTAAAACAAACCATTGGTGGGCTCATAACAAGCGTAGGGATTGAACGAGGTCTCGATGACATTAAAGACTTGCTTGGTAAAACACTCTTGTTAGAGCTTGTTAGCGCCGAGCTTGATCCTAGTAAGCATTTAAACCATAACCTAGTTTAAAATCGTTCTTCTTCTTCTTCTTCTTCTTCTTTTGCATATTATATTCTTTTTGAAAATGGATTTATGAACTCGGTTATTTTGTTTCTACTTCTTGCTATTTCATTTCAAATTTTCAACGTAAAATTATGGAAAAGAAACACAAATGCACAAAAGGATTGAGAAAACTGTATAGCATGCAGAACATAAAATTATAGGCAATGGTAATTTTTTCAATAAATCAACACAGTATGTCTTAATTAATTAATTAACACAGAAGAAAAGAGAAAGGTCAATACTTATGCCTCGACTTTTGCTACTATAATTAAGGTCAAGAAATTAATAAAAAGTTTAACTCGTGAGAAATCATGCATGACACACCTTTTTCTTGGAATTCTTCCTTCACTTATTAGAGAGATCCTATATCTAATCGCAGGGACGGATATAAGATGTGGCATTTGGGGGTGTAAGATTGTATAATTTGTAATTAATATGAAAGCCCATTTCATAGAACTTGTTTAAAATTATTTGCAAAATTAGAGTGGATTTTGAAACTTTAAATTCGTCCCTGTATATTCGTTTCTTTGTTAAAAAATTATGTGCGTTGACATTTCTTGTTTCCTTTTTCGTAACAAAGAGGGCAAAAAGGTACTGTTTCTTCTAATAAACATATTTCCTCTTTATATACAATCACTTTCGTAAAAAAAAAAAAACAAATCAGCATATTTCCTTTTTTGCAGGCTATAAATAAAAAATAATTCACAGAAAAACTCAAGGGTGGTTAATAATGGATCTTCTCTTGGCCTTAAACATATAAAGCATGGTACCAGATTCCAATTCATTAGTATTAATAGAACCTTTCCTTCTATCACATTGCAAATGGGCCCATGTACAACATGAAATATGAATAGATTGGCTGAAAATGATTACGAGAGCGTTTATGAACACGGATCAATTTATATTTTTAAATTCCGATGATAATTTATGATTTTTATATAATATTTTGTTTGAAAACACGATGTAAGTATGTTTCTAAAAAACTTATTTATTTTTATTAAAAATAATTTTTTTATATGTTTTGGATCGTTTTGATACGATTATCTCAAAAATAATTTTTAAAAAATAAAAAAAATATTATTTTGATGTATTTTGACATGAAATTCACTTTGAAAAGCAATCACAATCATACTTCCAAACACGCTCTCAGAAAATTATTTGCATTAATTTTTTTCTTTTTTTTCTTCTTTTGCTTTGTTTTTTTCCTGCAGAAACGGAACTAGAGAAGCCAACTATTCAAGCGTTTGCACATCGGATAGGCGGCCAAGTAGTGGAGGGAGATATCAGATATGAAGCAGACTTTGAGGTTCCATTGAATTTTGGAGAGGTTGGTGCCATTTTTGTTGAAAATGAGCACCATAAGGAGATGTTTCTTCAGGACATAGTGCTTGATGGTTTACCTCATGGCGCGGTTAATATTACTTGTGGTTCATGGGTTCATTCTAAGTATGACAACGATCGTAAGAGAATCTTCTTCACCAACAAGGTCAGTATTAATTTGTTTTTATTAATTTTTGCAACAGAGGATACAACATTTATAGTCATTGTAAATGTGTATTTGTTTTTGTATTTTAAATATGTTTTTTTTAAATAATAATTTTTTTTAAACTTTTGTATTTTAAATTAATTTTTTATGTGTTTTCAAATCATTTTAATATGTTGATATCAAAAATAATTTTTTAAAAATAAAAAAATAATATTTTGATGTATTTTTAAATAAAAAATACTTTTAAAAAAACCATTACTATACTTCAAAATTTAAATTTTATTGATGATATTCTACTCCTTATCTTATTTATTCTTATTAATTTGTTAAAAAAAGATTTTTTTTACAATAGTTAAATTAAAAATCAAATTGAATCTCAGTCATTGTAGCATGCTCTGAACCCTATATCTACAAGTGTGTGTGTGTGTGTATTGAGCTATAAAACCAATTGAAGAAGATATTGTATTGATGTTATATATGTGGTTAGGAATGAATCATCTGTATACGTACGTGTGATCATTGTCATTGATTTTGACACTGTAGAATGAAATATCTCTTCCTCGGCAAAATTTTGCCTAATCCTAAATCTGACTGGGCAACAATTGATTGGCTTTTGAACGCCAATCTCTCCACCTAATGCTAGAATCTAAATGGTAGCTAGGTTGCATGCAAAATTGCAGACTAGTATTTAAAGTCATCACAGGCATCATATCAAAGTAATTAACCTTGACTAATATTCTAAATCAATCAATTTATTTATTTTTTCAAAAAAGTTAGTTTTGAATATTTTTGAAGTGAGATCGGGTTTATCAACTAGATCCACCGACCTAGATCTTAGAGCTATACATCATATCACTAGCTAGTATACAACCAAAAGCCCTTTGTTATCCTTAACTATTTTACTAATTTTCGACCATTAATGAGGAAAAATAGAACTTCTTCTTCTTCCCTCAATATTGACAAAGAGTTCTTCTCTTTCAATTCAATTTGCCACTATTCTATAATTACATTTAAACCCAAATCCAAAATATTCGGAACTTTGCCAAGCTCTTATGTTTTAATATACACTTGTGTACATGTTTCAAGTTTTCACTGATTCACTAGAAAACACATAATTTCTTGATACATGCATGCTTCTCAAACATTTAGGCAGTTGAATAATAAACTTAAATTAATCTTCTCAAACATTTATTGTTATATTTGTCACTACACCAGCTTAGATTAATATCCTGCTTTGAGATTTTCATGATAATTGTGTGTTTATTAATTTGTGAAACAGTCATACTTACCCTCACAAACACCAAGTGGGATGAGAAGATTGAGAGAGGAAGAGCTCGTACTTTTGCGAGGGAATGGGCAAGGACACCGTAAAGCAGGTGATAGAATATATGATTATGATGTGTATAATGACATGGGTAATCCTGATAAAAAACCAGAGCTAGCTAGACCGGTGCTCGGCGGTAAAGAACATCCTTACCCTAGACGTTGCCGAACAGGACGACCACGATGCGAGACAGGTAAGAGTTTATTCACAAAATTCGATTTTCATCATCAATACTTTCTATCAATGAGGAAAACAACTTAATTTAAAAGAAATGTGGTGGATACTAATAACTCGTAGTTAGATTCTACAGAAATAAAAATAACGAGTGATAAAAGAGTGGATTGTAGATTCTTAAATATTAAATAATTGGTTAAACACTGGAGTTTGTATAAATTTTTTTTATGATTTGTTTATGTATTTCATATTCTCTATCAAAAGATATTATCTTAGTAGAGTACTTGTAGAAGTTTCTCCACCACTAGATGAGTCGCCCTCAATGCTTGATAGTGATGGGCTCCATCCATCCAAGGACTGGAGTTCTCTTCTCATCATATTTTTTATAAGCCTAGAATTATATATCATTGAGGAAAAATGTTACCATAAAATGAACACCATTAATGGTTAGCGAGTTATATTTGATGTGTGCATATTAGAGAAGGGGAGAGTGCTCCCAAAATGGAAGCTATAGAAAGCTACATAATTTTGGCGATAAAATGCCAAGTGGAAAACCATGGTTGCCTCATTGCCTTTCGATTATGAATATGATAGTTATGTCAAGCCATTGTTATCTTCTGAAACGGGAATGGAGCCGGGCTGTGGTCCATTAACAGTTGTCAGATTTCCTTATGAAGAAAGGTGTGGTAAAGTTTACAGCATGATATATCGTCATCAAGGGCAGGCCATTATTTGGCAGAGTTTTCCAAAGGACCACTGTTTTGAGCCCCACAAATTGACTTGCTAAACATAGCTAATTAATAGCTTATCAGAATAAGGGCTCGCAATTTTCATAGAAAAAAACAGTGCCTCACAAAAGGGACAGGCCAATGACATTTTTATCTCCAAAATATCATCACCAAAAACTGAATTTTGTCCTCGAACAAAATAAATTCCAAATTGAATCCCCAATCTATCTTGCACTCCTCAGTTAACCATACCCACAAAATTTTTTCCTTTAAAATCATAAAATTGACCAGTTTGGCTAAAAATGATGTCATTTGTGACGTTTAGATGGGGAATCCAATTGACATTTTTTTCTTTGTTTAGGGGCCCAGTTGAGAATTACGTGATAGTTGGGGTATAAATATGTCCATTTCCAAAGGAAAAAAAAGAAAAAAAGTGTGGCCCCTCCATATTCTGGCCATACTGGGAGATGCCTTTAGGACCTATAGCTTGTCTGTAGGAAGCTAAATGAAAGGAAAAGTTTGTTCTTGTCATCCTTAAAACTAATTTGTTCTAGTTTCATTAATAATCCTTGAAATCAATTAATTAAACTCTGGAGGTAATTAATGTGTTTATCGAAGATGTTGTATATTTTTTTTTTCAAATGATGGTGACAAAAAATCTATAGCTAATCATTTCGAAATAATTATAGTCTTTAACTATATGAACTTGTATCATGTAGATCCATCGTCTGAGAAGAGGGCTAGTGACTTCTACGTTCCCAGAGATGAAGCATTTTCTGAAGTGAAGCAGCTTACCTTCTCTGCCAAGACATTGTACTCATTGTTCAACGCCTTGATACCTTCTATAGGAAATGTTATTGATGATGCAAATATTGGATTCCCATACATGACTGCAATAGACTCACTCTTCAGTGAAGGACTTGCAATGCCACCACTTACAAAAGAAGGTTTTTGGAAAGAAGTTATGCCCCGGCTTTTCAAGGTCATCGCTGGTAGTGGAGATGTGCTGCGATTTGAAGTCCCTAAACCAATGGAAAGTATGAACACATTCTTCTTTGCCTTTTTTTTTTATTAAAAAAAGAGAAGTTATTTGAGCTCACACATTGTTTCAAATGAGTTTTCGCATTTTCAGGAGACAAGTTCTTCTGGTTTAAGGATGAAGAATTTGCTCGACAGACTCTTGCCGGTCTCAATCCGTATAGCATCAAATCGGTTACGGTATAATATTGATACATGTTCTCCACACAAACACGCAAAGACACTTAAGGGTGTTTGGGTGGGAGGTGTGGTTGTTTTTTTTTTTTTTAAAAGCTACCACATTTCTTACTAAAAAGCATGTATTTTTTGCTTTTAGAGAGTGTGGTGTGTGCTTTAAAAGGGTAATACCTTAGGGATTGCCGTTTGTTTTTGAGGTTGCACCGCAGGTCCAACCTCAATCCTAAACAGGCGCTTAGTCCCAATTCACAATGTTTAGATTGTGTATAGTTAATATCTATCTTAGAATATAAAAACAAATACAGAATGGACATTGCATGAAAAAATTATATTGATGAAAAGGAAAGAATCATCATGAAAATATAGTAATATGCGATAGTATTCATCCATGTTTGCTTAAAAAAACGTTGTTTAAAATTGTGCAGGAATGGCCACTAAAGAGTGAGCTTGATCCAGAGATCTACGGTCCGCCAGAATCTGCGATTACCTCAGAGCTATTAGAGGCAGAGATTGGAGGAGTAACTAGAGTTGATAAGGTAATTATCCCTCCATGAAATTATGCTCGAATAAAACTGGGCGTAAATAAATTCCGATTGATGCACTAAAAGGGTGTTTGTGTGTAATAACATTCAGGCCATAAGAGAAAAGAAGCTGTTCATCCTAGATTACCACGATCTCTTGTTACCATTTGTTAGCAAAGTCAGAGAAATCGAAGGAACAACGTTATACGGGTCGAGGACATTGTTCTTCCTAACCCCAGAGGGCACATTAAGGCCACTAGCAATTGAACTGACTCGCCCACCGATGGACGGGAAGCCTCAATGGAAGCAAGTGTTTACACCGTGTTACCATTCCACAGGTTGCTGGCTCTGGAGGTTAGCTAAAGCTCATGTCCTTGCTCATGACTCTGGTTTTCATCAACTTGTTAGCCACTGGTATGTGCCTAATAGTTCTCTATAACCAACAATTTGAATTCCTTTAAATTGATTTTCCTTTCTACAAATTTTGCAGGCTTAGAACACATTGTGTGACAGAACCTTATATAATTGCAACGAATCGGCAGCTTAGTGTTATGCATCCAATTTACAGACTGTTACATCCTCATTTTCGATACACAATGGAGATCAATGCTTTAGCTAGAGAATCATTAATCAATGCAGGTGGTATCATTGAGACTTCATTCTCTCCTGGCAAGTATTCTATGGAGATCTGCTCTGCTGCCTATGATAAGCTGTGGCGGTTTGACCATGAAGCACTACCCAATGACCTAATCAGCAGGTAAGCATTAGCCTCCAATCTACGAATTCTCTCAAAAACATAAAGCAAATAGAGGAACTTTAGTTTTTGGTGTAAAATTCATTTTTTCTTCTCAATTTGCTAATTGCCAGGGGAATGGCGATTGAAGATCTAACTGCCCCACATGGCCTAAAACTTACAATCGAAGACTACCCTTTCGCCAACGATGGTTTGTATTTATGGGATGCCATCAAACAATGGGTTAGTGACTATGTAAATCACTACTACCCTGAATCAGGTTTAGTAGCTTCCGATGCAGAGCTCCAAGCATGGTGGACTGAAATTCGGACAATAGGCCATGCTGACAAGAAAGATGAACCGTGGTGGCCGGAACTCAAAACACGACATAACCTTATCGATATCATCACTACTATCATATGGGTGGCCTCAGGTCACCACGCTGCGGTGAACTTTGGACAGTATCCTTACGCAGGATACTTTCCTAACAGGCCTACCATTGCCAGAACAAAAATGCCAACCGAAGACCCTACAGATGAAGAATGGAAGCTTTTCTTGGAAAAACCTGAAGCAGCACTCTTGGCAACCTTCCCTTCAAAACTTCAGGCAACGAGAGTAATGGCTGTGTTGAGTGTGCTATCAAACCATTCTCCTGATGAGGAATATATCGGGGAGGGAATAGAACAAGCATGGGTAGATGATCCAATTATAAAGGCAGCTTTTGAGAAGTTCAGTGGGAGGTTGAAAGAGTTAGAAGGGATAATTGATGAAAGGAATGCTAATCCAAAATTGATGAATAGACATGGAGCTGGCATTGTGCCATATGAGCTTTTGAAGCCTTTTTCTAAGCCAGGGATAACAGGAAAGGGAGTTCCATATAGTATTTCCATTTGAAATATGCCAACTTATCAAACTTGATTTTGGAGGAGGAGGAGGACAGGAGAATCTTGATGTATTTCAAATGGATAAACAATAGATGTATCTGTTGATAACTTTTCGCTGAGTTAAAACATGAGTATTAAAAATTACATAATCTCAAACTCGTGTTGATGCATCAAGTAAGTCTTGGGTGTCATATTCTACAATCATATTATCATAAATACAAAATATTAAGATAATTATTATAAATTATGATTTTTATTTTTTTAAAAATAGTTATAATCTTGATATATTTCTTTTTTTTATATAAAAAAATTTCTTCGTTCTCAACAACTAATAAATTTTCATTGAAAATTGAAAACTAGAAAAAAAACTACTAATGAAAAACAAAAATAGTTTTTTTTATTACTGAACGCACCATAATATTTTCTTGGTGTAAAATTAAATGGTAGTGAGCATGTTGACCCACGTACCAATAGTATCCCAAAATCAAGAGCAAAAGAGAGTGAACAATTGGTGAAACAAACTACAAGAAAGGCGACGTAGAGGAAGACAATAGAAGAAACATAATGAATACAAGCAATACACCTAACATTAAAACTTTAATTCAAAATTTTATTATTGAATATTTTTTAAAAAATAATAAGTTAAAATACAAGTTAAAAAACTTTATTTATACTAATTCTAAGCATAAGTTGAATAAGAAAAAAATAAAATTTCTAAATTGAATAAGAAAAAAAGTAACTTAATGAACATAAAATTCCTAAACGAAATAATAAGAATGAGAAACCATGAATAAATATTTTTCTAGACTAGATAGGAATAAAAATAAATAATAAAACAAATAATTTTTAAAAAAAATTCTCTTACATCAAAATGCTGATGATATAGTGAGAGAACATCCGAATGTTCTTCAACATCCTGCAAAGTTAATATTAGATGTCATAGAACATCGATCCCTTCTTCTTTAACTTGAAGAGAAATTAAAAAGGTTTTCAAGTTAGGTTTTCAAGGTTTTGCTAAAGAACTGTATCTTTCTATAGCGGTTAAGAAAAGTGATGGGTGAAGCATTGAATGTTGCACTTGATTGGAAATCTAAATTGCTATATTCAATTTATCTACTAAGTTCTTTCAACCTTCATTTTTGTTTCTCTCCTGTGTAAGACTTGCTAAGCAGGTTTTATTTTGTATGGACTTGAAGCTAACTCTCATCAAATATTTGCATGATTTATTGAAAGAGTTTTTTGATGATTTGTGAACGAAAGAATCATGGCCATAATTTCCATGGATGGGTAGTTTAGGCAAAAGTAAATGAGTTATTGTAAGGTATCATTGGGTGATTAAGCTAAGGGGTCAGCATTGTTTGTTCATGAGAGGTGATAAAATTGGGTTCTGGTTTTTGAAGGCCTTTTGGGAGTGCTTTGTGTTGATACCATATGTGACTGAAATTAAATAGAGTAGGTCCAGTGATTAAGAGAGTTTATCGTTTTTTTTTTTAAAAAAAAATTAGATTCAAATCTTAGGGTTAATCTCAACTGACACACCAGCAGCTGCTCTCAGAATATTCTTAACGTGGAATAAAAAATATATTTAAAAGCTGAGTACCAATTTATGTTCATTTATATTAGAGAGGATAGGCAATGGTTGATGTGTAATAGAATCCTTCAATTTCATTTATAAAGCATTGCATGTTTTATCATGGTTAATTTGCAACTTATATGGTACAAATTAATTATATTTTAGTGAATGAAAATTAATCATACACATTTAATTGAAATGGAACAACAAAATAAAATAAAAAACTAAAATTCAACAAAATAATTCAAAAATTATTACAATAACAACAAAATTTGAACTCAATTATTTCTAAGTGATAATATTTTTAATCATAAATTTACAAAAATTTATTCTAAATGGAATAAATACAAAGTAATAATTAAAATTAAACCTACACATCTAATTGAAATTGAACAACAAATTTGAAAAAAAAAATAACTAGAACTCAACAAAATAATGCAAAAATTATTTCAATAACAACTAAAATTCATGTCATTTATTAATTCATAAAATTATTAAGAGCACAAAATTGAACAAAAATAATGACAAAAACAATAATGCAAAAAAAAAAACACAAAAAAGAATGAAAATGAATGAAAAATGATTACCTTAATTGTGTGCTTTATTTCGGCTCTTAATTAAAAAAAAAAAACAAAAGAGAAGAAAGGACATTGTGAACAAACCAAAAAAAATAAAAAAATAAGAAGAAGAATGAAGAAAGACAACATGCCTTAGGATGAGAAGAGAAGAGAATGCTTGATTTCGGGGGAGAAGGAGAGAGAAAGAAGAGAAGAGAAAGAAGAGAAGAGAAAGAGAGAATTGGGTGTGTGAGAGAAGAAGATAAAGCCCCGTCTATCATGATTCTGGACTTTTAATACCCCCATGTTCTATACTCGGTCAACTCTATATTTTCAAGATATTACAACATGTAGAAATTTTAACACATGTCAATTTTTTGGTATCCTAGACCAATGACTTTCATCATGGACTTTGCATCATAGAAGTTTTTTTTTAGCCTATTCCCTTCACGTAAAATACTTCTCGTCCATTCGACAATTCTATCATAACTAGCCTCACTTAACCCATGATCTGACTTGATGTTGAACACAAGTGCAACGACCGATAATTTACTGTGATTTGTGCAACCATCCTATAATAGTTTGTTAGAATCTTGCAAAAGATTAACAAATTTGGTCGCGTCTCCATTAGGTTTTCATCTATGATTGAACATTGACCAGCATGACCCTGATTCATTCTCATCGCATCCATAATCATATTCCTATAATGATTACTATTATTATATACAACTCCATGCACGTTGCTAGAACTAGAAGTGGACACAACCATCCTTTCTACCATGGTATCTCGAGGAACATATAGTTCTCCATGTGCATACCAACACAGATGTTTCTCCATGAACTCTTTTTGTAGAAGATGCATCGTTACAACATCTAGATTGAGGAACTTTTTATTTTTACACCTCTTGCATAGACATCTAAAACCCCATCCAATAATATTTCTCGGATTAGATAGCGTATAATCAATAAAACCCTAAACCCCATTACAATAATCCATCCTCTACAACCCTTAGGATGAATCTCTATACATCCATGAACGATCATCCATTACTTATATCAAATCTATATAAAATAATGATGACAACATGCATTAATTAACTACGTTAACTAAATAATTTGCAAAAATATTGATTTAGCTTAAACGTATTCAATCTATTTTAATAGTACTCTTAATTCATTATCAATTATATACATAAATTCAAATTTCTACACATTACCAAAAATTTCAACTCGACAATAAAATTGACAAAATATAAAATAGACGCGTTAATAAACCATTATTTATTTCATCACAAAACACCTAAGTAAAAAATTCAACATAAGTTTCATCAATTTACAAACAACTATAATTTTACAAAATCTAAAATAAACCCTAACATGTACAAATCATAAATCCATACAACAAATTTATATGAGAAAAAACTATAAAACAACATCCAAACAAAATACATATAGTACAAAAAATACGCAAAAAAATAAACATTTTAAAATTGAGTTCAAATAAAAAAAGGGTAGATTTACTTAAAGTGGAGTTACCCATTTTGGCTCCTCACACAAAAAAGAGAAAAAAGAAAAAAAAATCAAAAAACAATTGTCGGATGAATACAAAAAAAAAATATATAGCAATGAGCAGAGGACACAGGGACACCCAAAAAATGACTAAAGATTGGTTGAGAAAGTTCAAAAATACAAGGATTGAAATTTGATAGTATATTTTTGACTAATGAAAGCCCTATTGACAAAGAAAATTCAATTTGAGAAAGAAAATTCCAAAATCAGATGTTTAACGACTAATTAGATTTTGTTGAAAGATTAATTGAGTTTATGAAGGGTTTGATTGTAAGAAAAATTGATTTTTAATTCAATTTAGGCTTTAATTGGAAGAAATTAAAGTTTAGGGGTCAAATACCAATTTTTAAGAGTTAATTTGGTCAAATCAAGGGCTTAATTCCATAAATATTGAAGTTTATAGGCAATTTTAGGACATGATTGAAGAAATCCAAAACACTGGAAAAAGAACGTAAATAGGGTTGAAATTGACTGAATAAGGGGTGAAATTGAAGAAATTGAAAGTTTGTTGATCAATTGAGAGTAAAAATGCACAAATTCAAAACCAAGGACCAAAATGGAAAAGGCAGCCAACTTCAGGGATGACATTTTGATTTAGCAGGGATGCAATTGAATTGATTCTTAAAATCAAATCTCAATTGAGGACTTGATTGAATAAATTAAAAATTAAGGACTAATTTGGAAATAAACACTTTTTGGCGCCCTTTTTATTTTAAATGAAATGACACGTTTTGTACAAAAAAAATGTTGTTTCACTCATTGTTCATTACAAAAAAAAAAAACAAACGGTGTAATTTTGATAGCACTGTACACCCTTTTCTTCTCCTAAACATGTAAAGGCAGGGGAATAAGGTTTTTCTTCCCCTAATTTGCAGAGCCTCTCCCTCTCTCTCTCTCCCTCTCCCACTCTCCCTCACTTGCCCAGAAACCCTAACACAACCCACACCCCATAATGGCCTACCACCATGATGAAAGGGGCAAAGGAAATAAGCCCTGTGGGTGGCTCTGGGCGGCTGCACAATGGCCGCCCCAGCCACCCTACCCCTTCATCATGTGACAAAGGAGTAGGGTGGCTCCCTTTACCCCTTTCCCTTATAAATACCCCCCTTCACTAGGTAGTGAGGAGGGGGAGGAGAGGATGAAAAAACAAAGAAAAGACAAATGAAAAAAATAGAGAAAAAAGGTAGGAAAAGAACGAAACAAGAAGAGAAACAAAGAGAGAGGAAAAAATAGGGGAAAACAGGGAAAGGAAATAAAGAAAGGGAAGGGAAGAAATAAAAAAATGATAGAAAATAGAAGAGAGAAGAGAAAACAGAGACAAATAAGAAAGAAAAAGAAGAAGTTTATGCCTCCACACAGGGAAGAAAAAGAATCGCAATAGTAGCCACCATTTTCTTTACATAACGCCTAGAACCACCGCCTACTTTCTTCGTCGCTGCCACCAGCATCACTGTGAGCCACCGTAGGTCAGGTTCCCCTTCTTCTGCCTTCTCCACTGTTCTGTTAGTGAACAGTTGAGAGTTTCTCCATTGTTTCTTGGTCAGACCAGTGATGGCCCAGACCAAAATGACTACGCTAGGTCCGACCCAGTCACCCTATAAGTAAAGGACTTGTTGGGCCTACCTTAGCCGAATTTCTTTTAGGCTGGTCTCGACCCAACCAGGGTGGGCTCAACCCATATAATTGGGTTCGGCCAATCCCGTTATATTATTATAATTTAATAATATTATATTATATAATATGATATTATATATTAATTAAAAACAAAAAAAATTCCAAAAATCCTTTTAAAAAAATTGTGATTTTATCGTAGAATTTTCTACCAATTTTGATTAATACTGGTTTGTATTTTTATAGTGTAAAGATACAAATCTAGTATTAAAATACTCGATTTCTCCGAAATGTTGCCAAATAAAATATAGAAAAAAAAATTATTTTCATGCATATGGCCAAGTCTCTCAAAAATATAAAACATATTCATATTATATTTTCAAAAAAATTAAAAAAAAATGTATTAACATTCATTTTGGACTTTAATAACTAGTTTATTAAAATCATGAGAATTAGGTTCATATTTCAAAAATACCAGAAAAATTATTTTGTTTTCTTTTAGTATCTAGGATTACAAACTTATGCGTAAGGCGTATTCCTCATATTAAATAATTTTTTTATATATTGACATTAGAACAATTAGGTTTTTATCTGATAAAATAAGGATTTCCTTACTGAGGAGGACTTGTCTTCAACCTTAGACAGCCTAACAACCAGACAACTAGTTTAATAAAACAATTAAACAATGCAATTTACTTTAGGTAAGGCGTACAAGGGGTGCTAATACTGTCCCTCTACATAACCAGTCCCCGTGCTTGATTTTTTAGACTAGTTAGGGTTCTTAGTGACTATATATTAGGTGACGACTCTCATTCCCTCTTTCCACTTATAATAAGACAAGAATTCTTTGTCTCCCCCATTTCCCAATACAATACCATTAGGAGGACGATCGACGTGACGCCACACCCGTGCAACATGGAGAATCCTCAATAAAACTTGAATCAAAACACAAATACTGACAAACTAAGTGTTGTGGTGGCCGAATTTGTTGTGGAAGGTTGAATTGTGTTGAAATTAGGGGGATGGTGGCTATTTGTTAC
>Ga0325414_1003262_pt1 | contig 16828 bp, 9 predicted proteins | sample PopdelMetagenome_8_FD_206183 | JGI IMG/M metagenome (GOLD analysis project Ga0325414, IMG submission 206183) | Populus deltoides microbial communities from Bellville, Georgia, United States - Leaf-PdKOR-R3 | ecosystem: Host-associated > Plants > Phyllosphere > Phylloplane/Leaf | place: USA...
CACAGAGGCGCTGTCCGTTAAATTTTTGGCCGGCGACAACAAATCATCAAGCGGACTGCTCTCCGGTTCAAGTAGACTCAAACCAACAATCCTCAGACCGAATCCCAATTCCGTGCAAATTCCTAGAGGTCTAGCAATTGACACAGGTCACAATGCAAAATTAAGATATTTACACATGAATTGTCAATACAACATTACTTTTCTTGAGAAATGGTTATCTTCCATTAACCTATCTTCTTAGAGTGCATCAACTTTTCTTATTAATCACACATGAGCACTCATCTTTTTTATCAATAGCACCGTTATTGGTTGAGAAATTTGTGAATATTAAATGTTAAAGGATTAATTTGAAAAAATAATATAAATTACATAAAAAATCCAAAATAAAAAATAAACATGGATCAAAATTAAAATACAAAATAAATATTATTTTTAATTGAAAGGTGAAATTAAAAAGAAAAATTAATTGAACAAAATGAAAAAAAAAATGTCTATTGACATCCGTTTTAGTTTTTTTTTTTTTTTTTACTTCTAATGATATTTTCATCATTTTATTATTCATTTAAAATGAAAAAAAAATTAATTTTTTTTGTTTAATTTAGGAACAACTAATAGAAGTAAATAAAAACTAGTGTTAAGTTTTCCAAGTGAAGAAACAAAACCGTGAAATCATTACTATTCCAATAAATAGTTAAGAGCAAGCAAGCGTTTTGCTATAGAGAAACTCGGCTACATTTTCTTGGCCCAAATCCATTTAAATCCATAGGTTCAATTGCTTTACCAAACAATAGTGTTATAAATGGGGTAGGTTCTCCACCTTCTTGCATATTGTCGAAGTCTGATCTATCTCTGCCTTCTCCTTTCCCAGGTGTACATGTTCTTACCGGTAGAAATCATCTATCAAAACCCAGCACTCAAAAAACTTATTTTGCAGACCATTCGTATTCACAACTAAGATGTATACCAGCAATATGCTGAGGAAAACATTACATTTCACAGTGGAAAATGCAGAACGCAACCAAAATCTCCTGGTTATAGCTCACAAAATTGACCTGTTCACTGTTAGCAAAATATTTTTACCTGCAATTAAAGGATCAAGAGCTGACATGCCTTAGCCCCTTCAGCATGAAAAGCCCGCGTCCAAAATAACAAAAATGTACCTTGAACCAAGTCTGTAAATTTTGTATTTAAAGGAAAGATGACTATAACCAAGTTCAGAACCGTGGATAAGTTTAACTAGTTTAATAACCTTTACATTAAAATTTACAATGGAAAATGTGAAGAACACAACATCAACAGCAAACTTGGCAATGCCATCATGAGAAAAAAAACTTATAGAGCTAAACTAATAAACTTGACATGTTTTGAAGCTCGCTCAACTTCCTGCAAGAATGATTCAGAAATTCTCTCACCTCTGAATTTTACAATAGTCATTGACTCGAGCACCGGTGAATGAGCAAGTATGAGTCTGAGAAATTCCCACTCGATTCTTGTGCCAATAATGCCTCGGATCTTCACCACTTTGAGTTGGTTAAAATAAAAGTCACTCTGGAGCTGTGCTGTCACCAAATCCATGACAGGTTTGGAAATATCATCACATGGGTAAACCTAAGCATGCCAACAAGAGAATTCCTATAAGAATATCAATTTAAGTAACTCGATTTTCTATTCCATAGACTGAAAATTGGTATATAAATGTTTACAATTATTTTGTCAAGTAACTCACAGTAACAAGAAGATCTTCCAAATTTGGGGAGCTTCTGAGTATAGAAATGGAAGCCGCTATGCCTTTTAAACTAGCAAATCTTATTTCTTTTAGTTCAAGGGCCAAGAGGCTGTTGAATGGAGTAGGGAGTCTTTCTGGCACATCTTTATTGGCAAGAAACTGGGAAAAAAAATGCATGAGAAAACAACAGATAAGCTTAAAACTGTTTGTCCACTTCAAGTTCTAGAAAAAAAACAGAGAACTGCATACCTCAAGAAATTGATTGGATAAGCTTAGCCTGTTTATACCATGCAAATAACCAAAAACTCTGATTAAAGTGCAAACTTTCCCTTGTTCGGGATGCTGACGTGTGATCCCCCCATTCATAGGTAACATACGAATATCAACACTGGCTAGAAGCAGGCTATGTCCCAGACAGATATCTTCAAATGCAGAATCTATTTTCACATATTTCAGGTTTGGGTTATATATCCTTACGCAAGCCAGATGATGAAGGTTCAACAGTGTCAGCTTCTCAAGAACAGGGCAGTTACGGATTAAATGTTCCAGTGTATCGCTTATTATGAAAACATGATTGAGCTGAAGGATTTTAAGGCAATCAAATCCTTTGAATGATGAAGGAAGCCTTAATATGCAACCATATAGCTCCAAGTGACTGAGTTTTGGACCGCAGAAAACAGAATCAGGCAGCTTAAAATGCTTAATGACACTGAACTCCCGGATAATTAACTCCTTGATACCTTTCTCTGTTAAAAACCTTATCCATTGTTCTAAATCGGAATAGTTTGGACAGCAATAAGCCGCAAGCTTGAACTTCTCTATTGGTCCATTGTGATTGGATTGAACCTGATCGATGATTTTCCTAATCTCTATCCATCTGGATGCTTTGTCTGATATAGAAGAGGGGATGCATTTATCATCCAAAATGAACTGTGAAAGATTAGTCCACTTATATCTCCACTTACTGGATAGGATACTAGTCCTTGCAGCATCTCTAAGAGGCAAGCGCACAAGGATGGTATCCAATACATCCCACGGCAGATTGCTAATTCTATCAATCTCTAGTTGCTTTTCCGTCTCAGCAAGATTCTCTTGTTTCTTCATTATCTTTTTTGTAAGTTCTTCAGCTAAATTTAACATATCTAATAACGAGCATGATAACCTGCAAAACACATATGCATTAAAATCACAACAAACATAGCAAGAAATAAAGCAAAACTGATTAGGTAACAGAAATATAATAAGAATGATAACATCACTATTAATAGGTAAATTATAAAGTTTAAACAGAAATAACTGATCTAAGCAGGAAAAAAACACCCTTCATTAAATCACGTGCTAGCAGCTAGCATGCGCCTAGGAGGAAGCAGGTGAAATTCACTGAGTTACATAAATAAATACCATTTCAGTATCAGCTATAGATTGTAGAATACCTTCTCAGCCAAGAGCTGTAAGTTGTAAGTGTAGATTAATAGAACAAAAATGAAAATTACTCAATTTGTATCAGCTAAAAACATAATCTTCCAAAGGCACACGCACACACAAATTTATTTTAAAAAAAATAAGAGTTTTTTTACCTCCGAAAATGTCTAAATACTCACCGATAAAGTTGTATTGTATGTTTAACATCTCAGTGACAATAACCAACAATCATCATAACTATCTTCATCAAAAATTTATTTACATGTCATCTAGGGAAAAATAATGGCAGGAAATTGTGAGTGAGATCAATTGAGAAAGTCTTTGATCACATATATCTCTGCAGAAAAACAAAATCAAGAAATTCTTGAAACTCATGCCGGGACACATCTGAGCTGGTTTATCACATTTATCCTAATTAATAGGCTATTTCACCTAGCAATGTAATCTGTGATCCATACAACCAAACCCGAAGTACCTTAAGTAATGAAAGCGGAAACATCACACTTAAAAAGCACAAAGTAATTGCTGATCAGGAGGACCAAACAAGGACGAAACAAAACCCTTTTTTTTGGGGGGGAGATTTAAAAAGAACCGAACAACCGGCAATCAATTAAAACCAATGCAGGGGATAAACAACTGATTTGCTTCACATCCCAGACATGCATGCGTTGCATACATGTGTAGTATGTCAACATACGAACGCACAGCAAGTGTATTACATCCATAGCTGGGATGCAACGATGGCAACAAGCACCTCTATCACTGGTGTTCTCCAATCAGTTCATAAGCACAGAGGAGATTCTTGGAGTTTCCATGTAATCGGTAAATTACTAAATGATGAGCAGATAAAGAGAATAAACATACCGCCTTTGCTGAATCACGTGGTTGCAAAATTCTTGAAACTCATACTAGGACACATCTGAGCTGGTTTATCACATTTATCCTAATTAAAATACCATTTTACCTCAACAATCCATATCCATAAAACCAAACCCCAATAAGGAATTTGAAACACCACACTTGCTGCATAAGGTAACTTCTCTCCATAGGGACCAAACAAGGAAAAAACATAACTCTTCGAGGGGTAATATAAAAAACAACCAAACAAGCGGCAGTCGATTTAGACCAACGCTGGGGACCATCACGCATTTTGCTTGGCATCCCAACAGTGCATGAATTGCATACATGTGAGGTGCATCAATGTATGAGACTGACCGCACCTGTATTAATGCATTGCTGGTATGCAACTACCGCAACAAACACCATTATCACTGGTGTTCTCTTGCCAGTTCACAAGCATAGAGAAGCTTCATGGGGTTTCAAATTTATTGGCAAATCACTAAAAAGCGACCAGATAAAAAGAAACAAATTCAGATTATTTTAGATTTCAGAGGAAAACCTAGATTGTTTGCCTTTTGGTTCTATTTATGCAAATGATCGTGTTACTTGAAACAAAGCAAAAATTTATGATAAAAACTCCAAATATCATAGCCCATTTATTTTCCTTCGTTTCCTTAACAAACAAACAGTCTTTCCTACAATTCTTCCACAAAATCAAATTCAAGCCAATTAAACAGATGATCAAAACACAAACTTTTAGCTTCCTTATCTATCAAAACTCAATACAACAGCAACACGATTCCATCTTACTAGATCAAGAAACTAAAATTTAGCCAATAAGCATATTTTTTTAACCATAAAACAAGAAGAGAAGAGAAGATTGAGATGTTACCCTTGTAAGAAGATGGTGACCGGAGATTGTGTCCACAGGAGTGCAATAGCGTCCTTGTTTCTGTCTGTATGCCAGAGTGTGGACCCGTGTTTCAGAAAGGGGTTTTCCGTCTAAAAATATGACATCGATCCAAAATTATAACAAGAGCTCAGGTTTTACTATGCATTGTCAACTGTAAACTACTATTTTGCCCTTAGTTCCCAAAATTATTTAGCTTTTTTGTTTCAAGAGAAATAGGTATTTTTTATGGAACCCATTAATCATTATAATAATAATTAGGGTTAAATAGTTTTTTAAAAAAATTACTGTGTAGTATAATTATTTTATTACTGTTGACGTCAAAATAACAATAAACTTTTTAATGATTTTTTTTTTCTTTGAGTTAATTTTAAAACAGTTAGATTACATCATTGCCCTTAAAATTTTAAAAAAAATTACCTTTAATTTAGAGTTATTTTATCTTTTGCATTTGGTTATTTAATAGTTATTGAATGTCATTAAAACCATTATGGTAATTTTATAAGCAAGTAAAATAATAATAAAAAATTAGAAGCAGATAAACAATGTTTATTAGGTTCAAACGACCTACGCGCCGCTTTCCAGTAACCAAAACCTTACTTCCAAGGTTGTGACTAAAACATTTTTGATCTACCCTTCACATACAAGTAACGTGTGTGACTTAATTGTTGCTGGTTTAGCACATGTGGCTTTCCTTTTTTTATTTTTCATGTTGGCCTTACAAAAAATCAATTAAACCCTTAAGTTTGTTATCCTTAAGATCTCGTCTCTATTCTCTTTAATATAATTTTTTATTTAGAATAATTTATGATATTAAAGATTTTATTTTCAAATTTCACCCCAATAGATTTTTTTATCTGTTAGATTTGATTCTCATTTTTTTTATTACTATTTGTTTTATTTAGATGATTTTTAAAATTGTTCTTTTTTTTATAATTTTATTATTCTTGAGTTTTTTTCTATCAAATCAAATCCTTTTTAATTGCTATTTTTTACTTTGTAAGATTTTTTTAGATTGATTTTTTTTTCTTATTATTCCATCCTCCAACATTTAATTAGCCGAGTATTTAGCTTCTTAGTTCAATTCAAATCTAGAATTTAATGAATTGCAGATTTAAGAGATTTACCCTGGTTTACGAAGTTGACACGAGCTTCCTTAGTTTTTTTTTTCTATTTTTAAGCTTTTTTGTTTTGTAAATCCCCGACTAAAATTAAAAAAAAATAAAATGATAATGGAATAATTATTTTAGAAATAAGGTTTTAAGGATTAAAACTTTTAAACGTGATTTATTTTTAAGAATATCGACGAGACAAGATAATTGGTTAAAAGAAAAACACTTAAATTTAAAAGAAAATGTAAATCGCAGTATGTAGGTGATATAAATAAACTCTTGGCTTTTTAAAGAAGCCAAGAGTGGCCAGCCATCAGGGAGAAGAAAGTAGGGGAAGGTTTTCGCCAAATTTCTTCAATTTTTCTTTAAAAATCCCAAGCAAACACTTGAAATAAAAGATCAAAAGAGTTTAGAAGGAGATTTATTTAGGAAAGTGAAGGAAAAACTATAGAAATGGTTGGTTGAGAGGGGATGCTTTGCAGAAGAAAAGTAAGAGGGAGAGAAGGGAAGGAAAAAAACTTGTTTTCTAGTCATTTTCTTCCTAAGAAATTGTGGTTAAAAGGTGAGGAACCCTAATCAAAGCTTAATTTAAAGTTTTAGCGTTAATTTTATCGGATTATGTATTGTTTTACATTATAGAAAAATTTAATTATATGAATTGATTTTTTTAATGACTAATTTAATGCTTGAAACATGTTTAGTAGAGTAAATAAATAATGGGTATAGTATCAATTTGAGGCAAAATGAAGAAAAATCTTGCCTCCCTTATTAGTCATAGGTTCAGCCAAGGAAATATAATGGGAAGGGGAGAATAGTTTTCTAAATTGGCAAATAAATTGTATTGTAAGTTGTTCTAGTACCTAGCGATGATAAATTAATGTGAAAAGTTGAAGGAAAACAAAAGGGAACTCATGGTTCCTTTTATTGCATATTTAAGCTACATTGAACCATAAAAGGACGGGGAGGAAAACTATGTAAAATATATGTGAAATCATAAATGATTTGGTGGATAAAGAAAGAAATGAAATTAGAAATTATGAATTTAATTAGCCATTCTTGGAAATGGGAGACTAATGATATCAATGAGAGTCATTAATATTGGCATTACCTGAATTTGATTAGTTATTTCTAGAATTGAAAGACTAATGATATTAGGAAGAATCATTGATATTGACATTATTTGAATTTGACTAGTTGTTCGTATAATTGAAAAACTAATAATATCAATGATAGTCATTGATGTTAGGGTTATCTAAACTTGATTAGTTATTCCCGAAATTGAAAGATTAATCATATCAATGATAGTCATATCGGCATTAACTAAATTTGATTAGCCATTCCTAGAATAGAAGACTAATGATATTAATGATAGCCATTGATATTGATATATTCTAATCTAATTATTTGCAAAATAATGATTAGAAATATCAATTTGAAATTGATATTAGCCCTACTTAGTAAGCCTATGTAATTGTAGAATTAATGGTATTGTGATGGTTGATCTAACTAAGGAAATAGAAATCACATTAAATAAAAAAGGAATTTATTTATAATATTAATTATATTTAACTATACACTTGTTTATTTCCTAGATGATATATTAAATGTTGTATTTTATTTCAAGATCATCACAATCATGCTAGTAGTAGATTCACTTTATATCTTTTGATCATATAAACTACGCTTAATATTTGTATTTTGATTTGTAATATTATTTTGTTTTAATATGTAAACATAAATGTTCATCTTTTGTTGTTGTAGTTACTTAAACTAAATATTCTATAATATCTATGTATGTTGAATATTATATTGAATTCTTAAGGATTGAATTTATTGCATTATATAACCTTTTTTTTTTTTTTTGACTGAATAGAAATGATTGGGAAACATTGTTTTATATGGTTTACGTTCTAGAAAAAACAGATCATTGATTTAGTTTTTGTATAAATGTGAAATAAGTGTAAGTTGATAACTTGAAACCTCAGAGAAAATTTGCTTAAAGTTCACTAGAAATTGAGGCAGAGCATCAAATTTATATTAATATAAAAAAATCTTATGTTTTTAATCCAGGAAAATTACTAAGATTGTTACATTTTTCATGTAACAGCCTTTTGTTATTTTTTATTCACTTTCTATGATATGTTTTAGTCTTTTTTGAAAATAACACAAGGTAGCTTTTTCTTTTTTCTTTTTTTATCTTTGTCAAATTTAGATTTTTAAAGGATTTTTTTTAATTAAATTAAATTAAATTAATTGATTTCATCCTCCAACATTTATTTTTTCTAGTGTTAAGCTTCTGGGTTGAGCTCGGGTTGAGAATTTAACAGATTGTAGGTTTAAGAGTTTAACCTAAGTTTATAAGATTCACTCAGGCTTGCTTGGTTTTTTTCTTTTTATTTAATCTTTTTTTTTTAGAATCTCATCTTTCAAGATTTTTTTTATTCGCTTTCTATGAAATTTATCTTTATTTTTAAAATAACAAGAATTGCCTCAAGTTTTTTTTTCCGTTAAGTTTAGCTTTTTTAAAAGGATTTTTTAAAAAAATTAAATTAAATTTTTTGATTTAATCCTCCTTCATTTAATGTAGTGGGTGTTGAGCTTGTTAGTTTATTGCAGATCTATAATTTAACAGATTACGGGTTTGAGAGATTAATTCGGGTTTACACGATTCACCTAGGCTTATTTGGTTTTTTTCTTTTTTTTAAGTTTATTTTTTTCGGTTTCATCCACCAATATTTTTGTTATTTTTTCATTTGATTTCTATGGGATTTTTCTATGGTTATGAAAGTAACAAGGGTACATTTTGTTATTTTTTTTATTTGATATCTACTAGATTTTTCTTTGGTTTTGAAAGTAACAAGAGTCAACTCAATTTTTTTTTTAATCTTTGTTGAATCTAGTTTTTTAAAAAGAAATTTTATTTTTTAATTAAATTAAATTATTTGCATGAGAGTAAGCATGAGATGCTTGATTTATAGTGTTTTATTTTTATTTGTTTTCTAGATCATTACTCTAACAACACGTTCGACTTCTTTTAGTTACTAAATATTTAGATTTTTTCTTACTCTTTTTAAAACATTGATATTGTGTGAATTTTTTTTTTTTTACGTTGATAAAAATTTAACTTTGCTAGTAGCACAAAGCATGGCATTTATCTAGTAGACCTCTTATTGATGTTTTATGTCCAGAAAAATTATCATAATTTTGGAACTTGGGTGTTTCCTTTTAAAGGAATCTATTTTCATCCCTAACATATTATGTATTTTTCAAACTCATCCTAGACAAAAAAAACTTTTTTACTTTCATCCTAATTTGATACGAATTTAGCTAATGTTGCCCCTCCATTAAGAACCGCCATTTGTTTTTGCCTTCTTGGCTTGTGTTTTGGTTGAACAAGCACAACATTGTCCCCTATCGAACAAATTTGGAATGGAATTGATAAAATTAAATGATTTTTAGGATGAAACTATAAATAAGGTTAAACATTAGGGATTAGAATGGTGTTTTCATTTATATATTTTTAGTATGCGGAAGTAAATCTAGCATCATAATAACAATTATATATGGTAGTAAATTGATTGAGTGATAGCTTTTGCCTCTAATTTTAAGCTTCAAAATCTGTAAATGATAATGATAAATAAAGCGGAAGAAAAATCAGTAATAATATTATATTATAGCAAAAACTAATGCGATCAAGGAATTCACTATAGCAGTGAGCAGTATGCTTTATTTTTAATTCCGTAAACAAACTTTATTTTTTTACATTTGGTTTTTTTTTCTGCACAATTTCATGACAAATTTTTCAAAATTTGTTAACTAGATACGAATTTTGTTTTTAAATGACAAAAGTATAAAACAAAAAAAAAATCCCGTAACAAATCTAAAATTTAGATTTTTTTTTTCATTGAAGTCCCTTAATTTGAGTGAGAAGAGAGAAAGTTATCAATTTCTTCATTTTTAGAGATAAAACTCTTCATTTTTTATGTCAATGGATTCTATTCGACGAGACGAGCTCGATGGTGGTGGTTTTCAACCTTGATATTGTCTAAAAAAGTAGATAAGCATCAAGAGAGGAAATTGTTTCTCGATTTGATTTTGTATTTTTAGATTGTTTTGATGTGTTTGAGTTGTTAAATTAGCTTGTTTTGGGTTGTAATGGTGTTTTAAAGGTTTTTTGGGTGAAAATTGGTTTAAAAGTAGATTTTTAAGCCAAAACTCTTTTAATTTTTCAATCACCACAGCGGTTGTCTAATTATAAGCAGCAACACGCAACACGTTGCTTGTTGGATTTTTTTAAAAAAATAGGCAAACAATATGTTTCTGATTAATTTAATATGTTATCATCTTAATATTTTTTTAAAAAAACAATATCATCTTGAAATATTTCTTAGAAATCAAACCATGTTTTCATCAATTATTTGTGTTACCGTTGGACTTGCCAAATATATTGGATTATATTAGGGTAAATTTTACATAATTTAATTTGAGACCTAAGCTAAACAAGGTGTTTGGTTGAGAGGTTTTAAGTTTGATTTTTTTAATTGGGTATAATAACAACGCCAAAGAACTTTTTATGATTTTAATTATCTTTTTATATTAAATTTTTTTTTTATTTCTCTCAAAACATAGCGAAGGAAGTATCATTGTTTTAGCATAAAAGTGCAATGACATTTTGTCTGCTCTTGAGAGAGAGAGAGCAAAAAAAATTAAGTCTACGTGCACTACCCATTCTTTTTTCTTGGTCCAGGCACCTGACCACTTTCTTAGTTTTTTTTCCATTGGAACACATAAAAAAAAAAAAAAAAGGCTTACCATGATGTTAAAATTACTGTCGATTTTACCATGATTCTTGGATGATGTTATAGGTTTTATGGGAATATTAATAATTCTTTTCAAATACTATATATGTGCCTAATATGGAAAAGTAAAAAATAAAAGATTGTTGACAAATATTCCTTGAAAATAATTTTTTTCTTTAATCTTTTATTATTTCTTACAATATTTTATCATATTTAGTAATTTTTTTCTTCAATTACATGCTAAATATTGAGATTTTTTTTATTAAAAACATGCTTTTGAGATCATGATAAATTTTTTTTAAAAAAAAAATACTTACAATAACACACAAACTTTCTTTCACGCAATAAAGAGGGCATTAATGAGAAAATAGAGTTTAGGTTGAAAAAATGTATTTTTTCTTGATAATTTTATTTGTTGTTTTTCGTGCAAATATATATTTTTATAATTATTTAATTAAATACAAAATATATTTCAAAAAACATGGTTAATAAAATTGGTCAGTGCCATAACCTACATTACGAGTTGGTGAGTTAACTTGATTTAACAGGGGTTTATTCAAAATATTATTTTCCAATATTTTTTATAAAACAAATCATTAAATCAACATCATTTTATTTTTGAACTCAAAAATTCAAACAAAGTTTTGGCTAGATTGACCTAGTCAACATGTGAACTAGGTCACATTGGGCAAGATCCTACCCACTTTACTTTTAAACTTTGCTTCATCTAAATGTTGGGTCTACAAGTTACCATGTTAATCTTGTGGGCTTGACTGAATTTAATAATATTATCAAAAAAAAAAAAAACCTTGCAAGAACATGCTTGCCACTTACTTGTGCATTACCTACTTAAATTCACCAATATTTAGGACATTGATAAATGTTAATATATGTATATAAAATTATTTTTCATGATAAAATCATTTAAAAATTTATTTTTAACATTTATTTGAAAGAGTTCAAGATTTTTTATATTAAAAATTTTCTTTTTTAATCTTAACCCAAAATCATCACTTAAAGTAAAAAAATAAGCTAAACCAAGAATTCATTCATGATTAGAAATCAAATTATTTCAACTAAAGAAATACTTAAAGAGAATTGAGTTTGAAAGAGAAAAGGTTTTGAAAAGAAATTTATTTGATATTGGATATAACAGACAAATATATATATAAAATAAACAAGTAGACTCCACATAAATTGATTTGAATCAAATAGAACAGATGATCTAACCATCTTGTTCCTGGGATCGGACCAGGCAAGAAAATAAACATCATGAAGAACTAGAAAAATCTTCAAGATTCAATCTCTCCGAGCTTATCCAACAAGATTTTCCGGCAAGTTCTTCCATGAAATGACATATCAAAATCAAACCCATCCATTTTCGAATAGCCGTATTTCTCTTTTCCTCTCCATTTCCACGCATCAAAATCAGAAGATCACAATGGATGTGATCAATCTTTTATGCATAACCATACATTTTCCCTCGATGCTTATCGCCAACCACTACAAATTGACAATTGCATGCTCAAAGCTGAGTTTTCAATTCAATAATAACTGTCTGTTTGACATTGTGTTTGTAACTGCGTTTCATTAAATTTTGAAATTTTTTTTATTAAAATTGAGTGCGGTTTGTACTTTTTAGATCGTTTTGATATGCTGATGTCAAAAATGATTTTTAAAAAATAAAAAAACATCATTGATATATATTTCGGCACGAAAAACTATTTGAAAAACAACCACAACCACACTGTCAATCACGCTCTAAGCTTTACCGTGTCAATGGCTAGGCATATTCGCTGTCATATGTGCTCTTTGAGGTAAGAAGTACGTACGTTTTTTTCCCTCACTTTTACATGATGCATCACTCGATTCCCTAGGGCCTACTTCCCTTTTTTGGAAAACCTTAAGTTAGGCCTCAAATGGCTGGCTATGCATATCATAGTTACATTCCCATAACTTTTTTTTTTTTGTCTCAATTGATCTACAAAGTTTCCAATAATTCACAACAAAGTTTTTCATCCAAATGGGCAAAAGTAAACGTAAAATTTGGATACAAGCTATTGAAAAATGTGAATGAAAGGACTCAATTGAGAATTTTATGAACATTTGGGAATTAAATTAAGACAGAAACATTGTTTGGAAACTCAACCAAACATCCTTATATAGTTTGGTTGGGAATTCAAGGCTTTGGCCTTGTATTAACACAACCTAATTTGGTGTGCCAAACTATAGACAAGTTGTATTTTACTGTAAATTAGAATATTAAAATTCTGAATTTACTTTTTTGGACAAAAAAACCAGTTTGCCAAGTAGTGATAAAAAAATATTTTTATAGGATCCAATGGTTGTTTTAGAATTAATCGGCGTCATCTCATTCATTTTATAAATTTTTGCATAGTACATTTACTAAATTGTCTTTAAATGCATGAAAATATTTTACCTCGACTAGGGGCTTTTTCTAGTTTTTACTTTTTTAAATGCAGTGTAATGACTATATTATTCTTCTTATAAAAATTTATTTTTCTTACCTCTAGGGGTTTATTTGTACTTTCATCTTATTTTATTTTTGTTATTATCACATGGTGTTGGCGTCAATTTGATATTTTAATATATAAAGAAATTAATATAAAAAAAAGTGTATAGTGCATGGAGGAGAGCCGTCAAGATTAAGAGGCATGTGCGGCCTCTTTCGACCATCAAAAATGATGTTCTATCGTGTTAGTTGAAGCGACTTGGTGAGTGCTACATACTGGTGTGGTGAGTGGTCGACAATGATGGGTGGTGTGTTGCTAGTAACCATCTTTTTTACTTTCTCTTTCCTCTCATTTTCTCTCAAGTTTTGTGCCATGCCTTATCATTTTCCTTTTATTATCAATTTCAATCATCAATCTTTTATTTTTTTTTAAGATAATTTTGTTTTCATAACCAGAATCATGAGTTTTGAGGGTTAACCCGAATTAAATTGAGTTATTTTTTATGTGTTTTTTTTGTTTTTTTTTTTGTTTTATCATTTTCAACCATAAATATTTAGTTGGTTATTAATTATGCTTCATGATTTTTTTTAGTTTTATTTTTGTTAAATTATTTTAGTCTCATGATTCAGGTCATAAGTTTTTCGGGTTAACCCTGGTTGATTTGAAATGTTTTTTTTTTGTTTTCATTTTCTTTGAAAATTTTTCTTTTTTGTTTTTGCCTTTTTTAAAACTTGCTCTTTATAAGTAATCATGTTCTTATTATTCATGTCGTGAGTTTAATTGGTTAACTCAAGGTGCTTTTATTTGTCTTTTTTTTTAGTTTAATATTTTTTTTCATCCTTAAATAGTTGACTTACTGTGAACTCAGTTTTTTGTTTTGTTTTTTATAGGATTATCACGGTTTTATAACCTATATAGTAGGTTTTTCAGATTAACCAGAGTTGTTCTAGGTTAATTTGATATGTAATCATCTCAATATTTAAAAAATTTATGTCTTATGATCTATCATAGTGTTAGTATTTAAAAATGTGTTATTCAATATGCATCAAATTTCAAGTTCATGTTTGCAATGTTTTTGTCTAAAAAATAATATGACTTGCCGTGTAACACATGCCAAGGATCTAGTTTTAAACTATGTTTTGTTAGCATGTTAAACTATATTATTTTGGCTTTTACAAACTGTTTAATGGTTGAAACTATTCTAGCTTAATTAGGTAAAAATGAAAGTGTTATTGATGTGAAAAAAAAATACATTAAATTTATTAATGCATGATGATGATACAAATTTAAAAAAAGCTCGAACAACCTACTCCCATTAAACTGTTTAGGCCAAGCCTAAAATGGATTGCACTAAAGTGCACTAGTTTGTTTGGCCAGTCCAAATGAACTTATCTTGTCCGCAACACCCTAGAGTTCTTAGTCCCACGAGCTATATACACCATGATGCAAAGTGACAAGTTTCAAGAAAGTTAGTATAACCCTATAGTCACTTTGGCAATTATTAGCATGATGCCTACCTTTCTCGACTAACAACTATTTTCTATCAGCTTGTCTCCTCAAAGAACACCTACCTCTCTTGTCAATCAATCATGAAGCATCAACCTTTCAAACAATGACACAACAAGACACAACAACCAATAACTTATTTTTTTCCATTCTTTATAAGGTACCTATAATGAAAAGTAATTATTCTCTATAATCACATCACTTTATATAAGGTAACATGGCATGATCATGGTTTAAAAATACTTCATATTACCAGGAAAACAAGAGAACGCAAGTTCATTCAACTATGTAGAGCTCGATCAGGACCAGTAAAGCAAACCCTACAAGGCTACAAAGTCGTTTCCCTCCCTTATTATGCTCCCCTCTCTACTCATTTGTCTCACACTGCTCATATTATTCTCACACTCTACATATTCTTCTCTTCTTACATTTACTTATTTAAAAATAGAAGAAGCCCTTTTTAAATTGGAGACTTATTTTTTACAAATGAGCATGAAAATCACCCTATCAACCCATCAAACAATGGTAAAGTCTAATTACTTTAATATCCCATCAAGCAATAGTGAAGTCCAATCATCCTATCATTTTCTTAACTAAGTCAAGCTCAATCACTTTATTAGCCCAATAGACAATCGTGAAAAGCTTAATCTAGTTTAAAGTTTTTATAATTTCATTACAAGATATTTATTGTGTAAATTTTGATTTATAAAAAGATTAAACAAGTTATAATGAATATGACTTTTGATCTGATTGTTAGATTGGAATGGAATTTAGTCAGCGTGTTTTACAAACCCAATTTCTAGTGAGGTTAGACTATTAGTGTACTAGTGTCAGCTGAGGTCGACATCATGCTTATATTAGCCCTGGATGTTGTTTCATATATTTGTTTTCTTGTTATTTTTTAATTAGGTTTTATAAAAATTTTTTTATCTTGTTCTAATTTGCTAAATTGGTTTAACTACTATTATAACAATTTCATGTTTGATTTTTAGAACTAGTTAAGAATTATTGATATCTAGGCTTCATCAAATGAAATAATTCTCTATAATGTAAGACTAATTTTAAAATTTGATAAAATCCTTTTGTTTTCCTTATGATATGCACACTACATGATTTAGAATGTTTGATTGTGATTTTAGAGTAATCAAATTTAGAGTTGATAGATCTCAACAAAATGGACCCCACCCGCCCACCCTCTAATAGACCTAAAAAATACCCCTAAGATAAGAAGGAAAAAAAAAAAAAAACATCCTTGGAGCTCAAGCTTGATAGCCTGAGTCCACTATACAACAGGGGCCCCAAAAAGAGTAGGCCTATACATGATAGCCCGAGTCCAACTCTCTAAAAGACATGAGCAAGAAGTTCGAGCCTATGCTGTGCATGCATAGCGTACACCCAAAATAGGCGCATGCCCTATTAGGCATGCACCCTAGCACCCCTGTATGCTTTGGCTTCCACACCTGAGCCCAACCTATTTGAGTTCAAGCAGCGCACCTGAACCTATTTTTCATCTATAATTGACCCAAGCCCAACACTCGTAAGAGATTTTTTTGAAATCTCACGCGGGTCACTCAATATTTTATACTGATATAATATGTATGTTTTTTTTTTATTAGAATACAACTTAAAATATCACAAGAGTGAAATTATACTCCAATCCCTCGTCTCAACAAAAGGAAAAGATTCATAGACTATAAATATATCATAAATCCTTTAAGTCAAAGGTTTACAATCTCTTCTTTCATAATATTTTTAACATATATATTTCATAATTATTTCTCTAAAGTATTATTACACTTTCTTTTCTATAAAATTATTAATTTTACCTTTAGAGAATCTCTAGGTAATAGCTTTTTAGAATTTTCATATTAAATCACCAAACACTTTAACTAAAAAAAAATCAAATTACTGGAATTAATTAATTAATTCTCCAACAAAATCAATCTTATTAATAAAGATGTTGAATCTTTGAACTCATCAGGACTCGTCGTGTCTCACTCACTCTCATGAGCCCACGTCTTGTTCTTGCTCAATAATGA
>Ga0325414_1003263_pt1 | contig 16827 bp, 10 predicted proteins | sample PopdelMetagenome_8_FD_206183 | JGI IMG/M metagenome (GOLD analysis project Ga0325414, IMG submission 206183) | Populus deltoides microbial communities from Bellville, Georgia, United States - Leaf-PdKOR-R3 | ecosystem: Host-associated > Plants > Phyllosphere > Phylloplane/Leaf | place: USA...
AATACCTCCGATTTAGGATTTCTCTTGCGTCCCGGATAGGATTTCTTCTTCCTTCCTTGGCTGCTGCTGCTCTTTCTATTCAGCAATTTTCTCTTTCTTTCTTTTGATATTCCATTCCATAAAACCACCTTAGTCGCTAGCCAAGGCTCTTATCAACCAATTACTGGTCCGAATCCATCCCACCCCACATGCCTATGGCTATGTCTAGGGCTATGGCTACCTTTGTTGATCATTGTATGCTTGTAGGGCTTGATGAATTAGATGGTGGGAACATGCATGCAACATCTTGTTGATTATCATGACGATGAAGTAGTTGACTTGGATACCATTTCCAAATTGTTGAACACATATACGTAAGTTATGTACAGAGTCGAACATGAACTCGATCAAAATAAGGCTTCTCACTCCGATCTCATCCTGACGTCCTACAAATTATGGACTGCGTTGCCTTGTCAGTTGACAATGACAATGAAATACTCATTCTCTATAATTTCATTCGTGACAAGTACCACTTCAAGTTCCCAGCACTTGAAGCCCTTGTTCATCATCCACTACATTATATCGTTGAAAGGACTGGCAACCAAACGGATTTGAATTTTGTTGAGTTTCAAGACCTTTTGCCATTGAATTCTAAATTGTAGTGGTTTCTACAATGGCTTCAACAACAATTTGTAAACCACTACCTGATCATGTCCTTCCAAAGATCATAGATGCATGGCATCGAGCTTTCACTCTTGATTCAAAAGATCCTAGATTTTGTAGAAGCAAGAATGGTAATTGTTGCATCCAATCTTTCTGCTGTTGTTGGGACTGCTTTTGCTGCCAAGCTCATGATCACTCCCGGCAGTCACACAGAATTAGCCAACATGAACTCTTGTGATGTTCAGCTTCTTGGTTCCAAGAAAATGTTCCTTGCGGGATTTTCTCGACTTCTCACGGATATTGTGGGTTTATCGAGCAAACAGATGTATTTCAGGCCTCACCCCCATCTCTGCAAGCTCGTCCTTGTAGCCACTTGGCTTCAAAATCAACACCTGCTGCACGAGAGGATTCTGTCAAGGGAGATCCATCGGGGAACATTGGAATATGTCTTCGAGTGGAGGTTTTGAAGAAAATAGAAAAGTTGCTAAAGCCTCATCCTGTGAGGCTTCCTACACCACTTCCATCCCTTCTGATGCTTCTCAGAGTAAGAAAACGAGAGGTGGTCAGCGGCTGAGGAAGAACAGGGAAAGATATGCCATGACTGACATGAGAAATCTTGCTAATAAGATACATTTTGGTGTGCCTGAAGAGAGTTCATTGGATGGCGGACTTGGAGCTGCAGATTATGGAATGCTCTTATTTTTAATTCCTCGTGTTTGGATTTTTTTTATACTGATCACTCTTATGATGGTATATTCCTGTATCCTATTTCGTGTATTATTTACCAGTACTTGCATTTATCTGTTTGCAGGAAGACGGAAACCGAATGGATGGTGGTGCTTCAATAGAAACTGGTCTGTCTTAAATTTAAATATATACAATGTGCTTCTTTCAAGCTTCCAATCATTACTTAATCTGTGGTTAAAAACATAATTAGAGTCTGATCTGCTCTTTTAAGTTCCCAGTTATTAATTAACTCACTTGACTTTACAAGATCAACCTGCAGATTCGTCATTGCAAGGAATGCCAAAGAAACAGACTCTGGAATTTATCCTTGACATCCTACAGAGGTGAATGTTTTGATAGCATTCTTTCGTGTACTTAAAAGAAAAGAGTCGACTCCACTTCTTGGATGACATAGATGATCATATGAATACGATGCAGTTTTTGATATCTCAACATTTCTTCTGACACAGGAGAGACACACAAGAGATATTTGCACAGCCAGTTGACCCTGATGAGGTCGGTAATCGGGGTTCTTGTTCACTGTGTACATAGAACTGAAACAACTCGCTCTCTCCCCATCCACGATGATGTTAATAGTGTTTCTTTCCTTGAAAGGTTGTTGGCTATTACGATATCATTAACGAGGCAATGGATTTTGGAACCATAAGGGCTAAACTTCAAGAAGGGATGTATACAAGTCTGGATCAATTTCAGGTAATGCTCCAAATATAGCATCCTATTTTCCTTTACAGTGCTTCCCTGCGCTGTACTTAACTTTCAGTACAGGTTCCGAAGCTTATTCTTTTATTCTCTGCTAAATGTGAATGTCCAAGTCTTTGTAATCACCATTGTTGTTGTTTAAAATTTGGTCATTCATTATTGGAAGTAGAAAAAACTGCAGGTCAGTTTGCGAAACACTGATTTAGAGAGAGAGTTATCCCTCAACTTATATGTTCCCTCAATAACATCCTAAACTGATCTTGATTTCTTTGAAATATTATGCAGCATGATGTGTTCCTCATATCCAGCAATGCAATGAAATTTAATTCATCGACAACTGTTTATTATTCAGAGGTATAGCTGTAAGTTTTATTTTGCAAAATGGTAGCAGTAATAGGAGATATTATGCATCTCCGTTAATGCAAACACCATGGTTTCCAGGCCCGTGCTATAAGTGAACTCGCTCAGCGGGTCTTCAATTCTCTGAGAACTGAACCTGAGAAATTTGAGCTGGAGCACTCGAGGATGAGAAGACACCCAGCTCAGAAAGGCCATGGTGAAACTGGAAGTGTACTGAATAAGCTTGTTAAACTTGCTGGGTTCAGAGATGGTGCTTCACTCAACAGCACCTCTCTAAAGAGAGCTACCCAAACACACCCTGCTTCAACACGTCTAAATCCTCTCGTTGACCATACAAAAAATGAAATGCCTTCTGGTAAGAGAATCTGATCTACAAGCACTCTCTATTGACTTAACATACTTACCGTGGAGTCCATTAATTCAATTTTGAGGATAATGAAGTAACATACTGTAGTCTGTTTAATCGTAGAAGGTGGATTCATGCACTGGAAAGTGATTCCTTGAACTCGTGTTCATAAACTTACTGTGGAAACCATAACATCATGAATTTCTTATTATATGCTCCACAATATAATTTTTAGCTTGAGTTAAACACACTTGAAATGCATGAGCTTGCTTGAATTAGACTGCCAAGGCTAATAATCTTCAACTAGAGGTGAGGAAGTCATGAAGAACAGCTTTTATAATCCAAGTGAACCGTTCGAGGTCGGTAAGCAACAATGATGATTGTTTGATTATGAATGTTATTTCCAATTCTTTTGCATCATTTTCCCATAATTAATTTTTCAAGGGAACTAATCGGGTTTCATTTCAGTAGGAATATGTCAAAGCTTTGAACTATTACTAAATTGAAACCCTTCTTCTCATTGTTTTCTTTACACAGCTAGATATGCTTTTATCTCTAAGGCCATCTGCTTATAGAGTGAAAGGAAGCTAACACTTTGTCTTTTACTTGCATTGAACAGGCTCAAGAGATGGTAGAAATTTAGAGCCCTCTGAAACTGCTAGGCGTATGACATATATGCCTCAAACCTCCTCTATCAATGGCAAAGGGTCAATAATTTCTGAACTCTATAATACCCCAAAAGTGCTTACCCCTGTAAGTTCATCGTTTAATGTTGAGGATGCAACACATATATACTTGCACAAATGCATGCACTTATGCGCGCGCACAAAGGAACAGGCACGTGCATAATATGTGAAACTATAGCCTTCAAGCACGATTTGATACAGCATGCACACAAGAATTGGCCTAATCCACTTGTAAAACAATGCAGAATTTGTTGCTTGCTTCCATTCCTGACATTTTGAAGTTCTGCTGGAAGAGGCAGGGAAATATAGAAAAAGGAAACATACAATTTTCCTTTGTTCATCTGGGGTTTGCTTTTGTTGTTTGAAAGATCTTAAAAATGAAATGCAAGTGTTCTTTCTGTAGGTTCACAACCATGTGTGATTATTGCTGTCAACAAATAAGAGCCAAAACACTACTTTTATGAAAAACTTGGTTTGGGGAAATAGAATCCTCAGTTCCTCCATTTCTGTTAAATGTGAAATTCTTCCAGTCCAGTTAATTTTGAGTGTCCCATGCCAAAGCTGACTAGCTTATAATCTTTTGAATTTAATAATTTTCATTGCATCCCCTACCTTTGGCTGATTGATGTGATTCGATGCTGCAGATTCCAGATTCAAGTATCCGATACAAGGAAAGTCTCAAGCAATTCGTTAAGGATTTGGGACCGACAGCTCAAATGGTTGCTGATAAGAAACTAGGAAAACATCCAATTGAAACTCCAAATTTCGCGTCCTGGATGCCCACCTCTTCTTGCAAGAAAACAGATCTGGTCCCTGTGTCATCTGCACTTAACAGGCCTGCTCGTCTGACTGGGGTTAATGATGGCCGTATGCCTCGTAACAGTTTCAATTCTATCTCACCTGCTTCTTTTGAAGGAAAGATGGTCTTTCCCGGTGGAGGTGTGAATGGTTATAATACAAGAGAAATGATTCCTACTCCAAATTGTCTACAAGGGATCGGAGCTCACCCCAACGATGGTGGAAGCAATAACTCTGATTTGATGGGAGAAAATGCCGCTGGCACAAGCAAAAATACGGATGCTAGTGCTTCTTCGGAAGCAAAAATGAGGGGCACCAGCGGCAACATGAATCTTCTTTTGGCAACTCTCATGCAAATTACTGCTTTTCAAAATCGAAATTCCCAAACACCATCGGGTTATTTCCCTCTTACTGGAATTTATCCTGCCCAGCCATCACAGCTCATCACTGAGCCTCAGCCATGGCTAAACAACCATTCAGAACCGTTGTACTTGCCTTCCCTAAGTACAAAGCTTGCCTCTACAAGTCAGGCAGCAACCTCTTTGCCACAGTTTGATTTCCAATGTGTAAATGGAGAGGGATCAAGCACTGGTGCTGCAAGTGTAGTTGAGCACAAGTATGGAACTAAACATCCTCAAGCCGTTCAACTTCAACCAGCTGAAAGGATCCAACCTCCACCACCTTGGGATCCACAAGCAGTATATAATAACCTTCCTATCATGCGAAAGATGGTTAGTGAGCAGCAGATTCTATCACGACAGAATGCATTGATCAGGAAACAACAATCACAGGTTGCATCAATGCAACCAATGCCACTGTCCGGCACAACAAACTTTGTTGAAGGAATAAATTCTCAAGTTCATCAAGCCGAGTCTAGCGGTCATTGCTTTTCAGAAACTCAACAGTTAACCTTGATGGATAATCAGCAGCCTGATTTGGCTCTTCAATTGTGAGTTCAACATATATGAGGGTTCCTGTCCCGATCGAATAAGAGATAGAATGGTTGTTGCGCTTATCCCAACAGATGTATAATAGTACTATTTCTGTCTTTCAAACTTGTTCTTAATTTGCTTTCAGTGTTCACAGCTACAACTTGTTCTTCTTTTAGCCTTAGCCTTTTTTGTGCTTCAGTAGTTTGGCCTTGTTCCCTCATTTCTTTTCACTCAGGTCTTGCTTCAAGGTTGGTATCTCCTGCTTTCGTTTTCATTTTGGTAAGCTGGTGCTGATCACTAACCAGCTTAACACTTTCAACTACATATCAAGACTGAGTTACAACCTCACTGCTCGGTGGCTTAAATTAATGCCAGTAATCTCAAGTAATTTTGTTTAGTACTGTACTACATTGTAATGGTGGCTTCAACCATTTTGTCTGTACCCAAAAATACATGCATAAAACCAACAAATTCTACCTTATACATACAGCAGGAAGTAAAACAAGAGTTAGAAGAGAATCTCATAAAGTTAGGAAACTATGGGCACCATCCTTTCATGCCTATGTGCCTCAGGGTCCTCGAGGAGCGGAGGTATGCCCATGTTAACGAACAAATGGTAAGGTGGTGAAAATCAAGAAAGGCACCCACGTTAAAGAGATTCTTGCATCTAACCCACATACTTAGATGTAGGTCAGATCAATCGCTACTGGTATTGCCGGACTCTATTGAGCTTCGCTGAAACGGGTTGTACCTCCTGGTTGCCGAAGGCCAGCGTACACTCTAGACAAGGACACCTTCGACGGTATAATGAGGCCGGCATGTTCAAGAGGGGCTGCAGGTCCCAAATCTACCCATCACAAGAAGATGTCATCTGCATATAAAGCTAGCACAAACGAAAATAATGAAGATACTGGGCCGGTTGAGCTTGGGTCAGGTTTTTATGTTGAATGCTTGTGACTATATTGAGTACCAGAGATCCTCAACGTGGAGACCAGCTCCGCATACCAAACGTCCCGAGCTTCGCTCACTAGCTAGAGGATCATATGAACGCTATGTTGAAGACACAATTTCAAGTCAATTTCAAACGCGGAAAAACTAAAACACCAATATCATATATGTGTTTTCCCATTTCATAAAATTTGTTAAATAAAAAATGGAAATATTATGTTTGTGTTTAATATAATGAATGAAAAATATATCAACAGATAAATAAATAAATAATTGTTCACACCAGTTAAAAATTAAAATAGAAAGTTAATTTTTCAAGTAAGAAATAAAAGATAAATATAAATATAAGTACAAAATATTTTACCATTTTACCCTCGTCAATAGTCATCCTTTTTATTTTATATATTTTATTTTATTTATCTTATAGATTTACCATGGCTTTTAAGATATATTATTTTTGTTTTTATAAATGCATAATGCATATCCAACAAATCTATTTTAGATTTAAGAGGATTTTGAAAAACAAAATTGCAATAACATAGCTATTATAGGTATTATAAGATCATAAAAACCATAAAAAGATGTTTTGCAATTTAGAAAACACTTAAACTAAATGAGGGAAAGGATATATTTTCGTTATAAATAAGAGAAATGATCATACTAATTAAAATAAATAAAAAGAAAACAGCCAGAAGAAATTGAGCATGTAAGGCCAAGCCTGTGGACGCCTCGTCCCACCTCCCCTTTATATTTTTTTTAAGTGAATGAATTGACAGTTTTTAAAATTGATGAATTGACTGTTCTTACAGCAACTGCAGCTCTAGCACACTGCACACCCCTTCCAAGTGTGATTTCTACGCCATGTATAGCCGTGACTAAGGATATATCAGTTGAAGTAGATTTTTTTTTTTTTTTATCAAACCTCTTCCCAAACTGTACAAGCTTCTTCCAAAGCATACGGCTTTCTGGGTCTAGATGATCTAGACAGATGGATCTTATCGTATATAACTACTTGGATAAAAAACTTGTCATCCATTGTTATCTTCTCCAGATACCTCATTCAGGTAATCCAATTGAAGTTTAAGTTTTAATACCTCAAAAACCTAATTTTTAACTTATTTTGATCCAAAAACATTTTAAAACACTTCCTAAAAACTTTGATAAATCTATTTTCAAAAAACAAAATCCTATAAGCACCCTAAAAACCAAAAATCAAACTAAATTTAAATAAATTTCATATGCTTCAGTCTACTTTTTTTTACATGATCAAGGAAAAGCATCATCTCCAGTGAACTCATCTCTTCAATATGAACTCATAAACATGAAAATTGTTTCTTTTTTCGCACTGGATTGTGGCCAATTGAATCCTCTTCATTAGAATATTATTTGACATCTTAGACCCTTGATAGCATAAATACAATTCAAGAAAAATAAAAAATATAAATACATATAAGATCATGATAACATAACTTCCAAGGATAAAATTGAAAAAAAATAAAGTTCAACAACTAAAATAGAAAAATTTTAGAAATTGAGACTTGGAAAGTAAATTTGCCCCCGTAAACAATGATATAAATAGTAAAATATGAAACGTCAAGTGATATCCTTTAATTTGCTTGCCAATGTGCATGCATTACAGCAAGAGAGACAGACAAAACAAGGCACATGTAATTAAGGTTGTTTTTGCGAATCTATAATAGCGAAAGGTTGGTTGCAGTTGAAAACCCTGATCGCTGCTCTTCTTAGATAGCGATGGATTTAAAAAATATTAATGATTGCATTTTTTAATTTAATTCGAAATCAATCAAATGGCCGGTTATAGACGCGTGCATGTACACATGCAATCCCTAAACCATGTGCGCATATATATATATATATATATAAACACACACACACATGCAGCAGCAGCAGCAGCTTGAGAGCTCAACAAGATACTTGGAAATAAACACCATTAGTTGTTAGTGGCAGCAGATTTTATTTCAAAAGCCAAAAAGCCATTCTCGTTTGCAATGCTAGGAAATGTTTGGAAAGATGCGTAAGACGACAGCAAAACACACGCCCCATGAATCCGATGAACAATATAAAATCAACTTCCATTGTACTTCCACCCTGTGCCTTGATCACCCCCAGGAACTGCCTTATTTTATATATGCTAGTTGTTGTCAGATCCTTGCGCTTATTATAACCCAGTTATTGTGGGATCCTTACACATTAGCCACCATAATTTCAAGTGATAAAAGTCAGGTCCCTTCATCTCAAAGGATCCGCTATCAATCGAGCAAGAATCCAACACAAAATGATGCTAGTAATTGAGGTGATACATAGTCGGCAGGGACCAGTCCTATCTCCCTCTTAGTTTATCTCTAACTTAATGCCGACTGCTACTACCATGGAAACAGGCAATGTCGTTTACTGGTAGCTAATAATAAAATAACGGACGCCCAATTTTGTAGAGAAAAACAAACACAACACAGGGCTTAAATAATTAATAGAGGGTGTGGGTGGGAAGTGGGAACAAGCCATGTAGCCCATAAACTAGCTCCAAGTTCCAACCACGGACGCTTTAAAGGCTCAGGCCACGAGGTGGAGAGATTTAATGCTTAAAATATTTATGACCACAGTCTACCCACTTTCTTCGATTAGACTGGCGGAATCCTCAGGTCTCAGCCTTCTTTTTTTTTCATGACACTGGGGCTTGCATTGGCTAGTTTTACAACTGGCAAGAGAACTGATCAGGAGAGAGGAAAAGGTAAAATACTCATTGCATTACATTTGTTCATCATTGACTCGCTGATATAGCCTAAGCTACTTGTTTGCTAAACTGTAAGCAACAAGCAACCCTGCATCATCGTACTTTCAGATCCAGTCCTGATACATACAGGAGACGAGCCAAGCCACACTCTCCTCCTTTAAAAGGTGTAATGTGGAGGAACACGAGGGAGTTGGTACAGGGAGAGAAAGCAAGGGACATGGAACTAGAGAGTGTAAAAAGAACATCTACTCTTTACCTTGCCAAATTTCTGTTAAATTCTAACATCTCCATTCATTTATGGTCATCAGCCAGCTCGTGTAAATAAATGCATCTAACCTTTTGACCGATGAACAATGATCAAAATGCACCGCGGATTCCCATGTGATAACGATTGAAGGTGGAGGCTGAACCAAGACTTGAGTTTTTGTTTGGAGAGCAATAAAAGACTAATTGAAAATACATGGAAATAATATTTTTTTATTTTTTAAATTTTATTTTTAATATATGCAATAATCTAAAACATCAAAAACAAGTAATTTAAAACCAAAAAAAAAATATTTTTAGTTTTTTTCAAAAAGGACTTTAAATCGCATCCATGACGAGCGAACTTAATGATTAGTTGTCAATAATCAGGCGTCAGGCGGGAAGGTGGGAACCGTTGAACATATGCTTTTCTTTCGCCATCACGCTACCGCTGTTTGGTTTGCTTCTAATGTGGGTTACGTCACTCGAAGGGCGGGTCTTGCGGGTTTGGAAAATGGTTGGGAGAGGTGCTGAATAGTTGAGTGGGAAAGTGTGCTGAGGTTGTCTCCTTAATTGTCTCTGTCGGTTGAGAAGTGTGGATGGCGAGGAACGATTTCCTGTTTTGCAGGTTGGGCATTAGTGCTACCGAAGATAGTAGAGTCCGCTAGGAGGGTATCGGCTGAGTTGGGAGAAATTCCACAATTGTTTGGGCAGAAGTCAGCTAAAAAAGGCATGGTGCAGACAGACCATCCAAATAGACCTACCTAATCAGGGTACTGTCAATAATAACTGTGATGCCTCCTTCATCAATGGATCTGAGCCAACAGGTATATGCATGGTTTTGTAGGAACTCCAGTGGGCAGATTGTGGGTGGCAAAGTGTCGTCGTGCAGGTGCAGATCAGCCCTTGACGAAGAGGCCGTGGCTATTATAGAAAGCAGTAAGATTATGCGGCTGATGCCATGGCGGCTGTCAATGCTATCAAACAGCCTGGAGATTCTGTTCATTGGGGAATTGGTGCTATTGAGGATTTGAAATCGATGCTAGCACAGTTGCAATCCTATGTTTTACTTCTAGAAAAGCTAATACAGTAAGAATATTGTGTCTAATTTGAGCTATCATTCTTTTGATCATGTAATTGGCAGAGGTGATTTACACAAATAGAAGGAAAAGGTACGTCTCCAGAACAAAAAATGGATGAATATATTTCGCATGTACTGCTTGCTAATTTTTAACAGAGGCATGTGCAAAGATCAATATGAATATCTCATATGATCATTCACCAATACTGGGGCTAGCACAGTTTAGTTTCATACTATCTTCCTTTGGTCAAAGTTTTCTAGCAAGCACAATAGCCTCCCTCCAAAATGTTAAAGATACATAAATGGTTTGGAGTGCAAGAAAGAGGAGAGCGCCACATAATAAACTACAAACACAAAATAACCTACAAAGTGCTAACATAACATATACAAACTTAGGTCAAAAGAATCCATTCGTGAAAGGTTTACGGTCATGCAAGCATACGTTTTTACTTCAGATGTGGAAGGAATATGGAGCAAAAGGATCGTATGATTAGACAAGATTAAGACTCTACGGGGTGAATATTGAGATCTAATTAACAAGAATATTTATATGTTCTACTTCCTCGACATGACAGGAAGGAAATTTGAAGAAAAGGATCTTGTCATCTAAGATCGTGAATAAACAATTAAAGGGAGCTCCCTTCAGTCCAAGCACAGAGAAGAAAAGGATGAAATTAATCTCCCGCGTCATTCACACATTCACAATAGCAGCCGCTGCCACTCCTTGTCTACTGTGTTTGAATGAATGAGTCGGCAGCTAATCCAAACCCTTCGCCCGTCCATGAGTGGACTGAAGGAAGCTCTGTTAAACCATTTTTCATGAAAATTAAGAAATTTCACAACGTATTCAGCTGAGGTGATTGGCAGTCACAGATGTTTAAATGCTGGACGAAGAGATGAATATATGCAAGTAGCAAACATTAATATGGCTAACACAAATTATATATGAAAGCCTAAAACATTCTTTTCAAGCTAAATCAAATTATGAAAGTGCAATGATTCAATTTCACTACTGGATTTGTAAATTAAACAGGATGATTTGCTTTTCAATTTTGGGTAGCTAGTCGGGGAAATTAAAAACTACTACTAAATAGCAAATATCAATGATAAATTAAGCTCCTGTGATTGGCACTAAATGCAATTCAATATTGTTCATGAGATATTAAGAGCAGCTATTGATTTTCATATCGTATTTTTTTTATTTTAAAAAATTTATTTTTAATATCTGCATATATTAAAAAAAAAACTAAAAACACAAAAAAAAATCAATTTAAAAAAAATTCATTTTTTTTTTGCAAAAATGTTTTTAAACGCCAAAAACAAAGACTCAAGAAATCAAGAGTTGTTTTTGACATCCTATATAAACTGAGAAAGGCAACAATAATTCAAATTCATAGGATAATGGAAGAAGAACAGGTCATTTTGGAAGCTTGTTCAAGACAATGACTTCTAGTTGTAGGCCAACTAAAAAAACAAAAGAGAAAACAGCAGGAATAATTCTTAACATGTTATCTACCAAATTTTGGAACCTTAAAATTAAGATATAGGAAGCAATAAAATTAGGAATGTTCCTATCGACCTGCCCTCGTATACCAAGGAATTAAAGATTAACAGAAAATGGTACTGATTTACGAATTAGAATGTTGAAAATGTGGTTGCATGAACCCTAACCCTAAAGTCATGAGAGTTATTTTACTTGTCAAGGAAAAGAAAAGGGTAATCAGAAAGCGAATAGGTCAGCTCAATTGCCAAAACAGGAAAATCCCACCAAGCACTGGAACCTAGATTGCTGAAGAACTCAAGAAATAGTGTCTAATATTAGATCAATTTAGGTTGAGATGATGATCATCCGTTACCTTAATTTTATGGCAATCAGAGATCCATCCACCCATTTCTTTTTCTCCCTGCAATAACACTAAAGTTTCCATCAAGATGTCAACCTTATATAAAACCTAAAGATCAGTTTCTCTGCAAACAAAGAAAGAACCAGCTTGAGGTTAAGATGAACAAGACATTTATAGGACCTAATGGGGTTGCGTTAACGAAAGAAAGGTTACAGTTTGCTTACCAAACCGGTTTTCTGCGACACCATATAGCTCCATTGAGACTGGCCGTGCATGAAAATTGACCTATAAAGCATCCAGTGCTTCCACGGTGATCAGCTTCAGCTGCAATGTCTTTTATTTTATTTTATTTTTCTTCATTTTTGGAAAAGAAAGGAATCAAAAGAGTAGTCAGCAGTCAGCAACAAAGAATTGAGTGAGCATTTATAGAAGGGAAAATAAAAGTGAAAGAGTGGAATAAAGAAAGAAGTGCAGAAATCACGGAAGGCAATTACTTAGGAGCTGCAATAAAGGCAGGGAAGAGGAAAGATCGCAGTCCTCATGAGAGTCAGAGAAGAGCTAGAAAGCGATAGAAGATCTCTACAAATCTGGCAAAGTTATTCGGTTTAAACATAAAAGAGAGAGAGATGAGGGCATGAGGGAGGGAGGGGCATCTTTTTCACAGGCACACAGCCACAGCCAGCCACAGCCACAGGAGATTTTTCAGAAGATGTTGAAAGCAGGTAGAGAATAAATATAAAGCTGAAACAAGCAAGGGATTGTATAGTTTGGAGGATAATAAAGTGCTCTCTTCTCTTCTCTCTCCCCCACTATTTCTGCTCAAAAACAGGAAGTGAGGCCTTATATATATACCACATAGTAGGCGTCTATTATTTTTCTTTTACTATGTATTTATTATGTAGGGAAGGGAAGGAAAAGAATAGTTGGTGGGGTTGTCTGTCTTTTGATCATCAATCAGGTAAAAGCTATGTCCTCTCCACTCTGTAGCTATCAGCAATCTTTAGAGGAGCTTCTGGCGGAGACACGGACAGACACCGGTAGGGTTTGTAGCTAGCAACTTATATGCTGCTTAAATTACATAAAAACCCTTCTCCAAACATCGAGAATCACAGACAACTCATCCATCCTCTTCCTGCCCGATCAGCGATGTAATTCAACTATTCAGTTCACTGTAATATTTAATAGTTTTACTAGTTGTGTTTTTCCGTCCGTATAAGATATATATTTTATCAGTAATTAAATTATCAATAAAATCACTATAAAAATGCTTTGTTATTTAATTTTTTATTGGTAATTTTTTATTTGTCGGTAAATTTATTGGTAATAAAAAAATATTATTATTGATGAATTTACTAACAAAATAGACGTGTAAAAAAAAATTACTCGTTTCATTCCGTCGGTATATCCCTCGAAAAATATCATCGGTAATTCCATCGGTAATTATTTAAAAACATTTAAAAAAATCCATTTTATAAAATTATAAAATAATGAAATTAACGTAAATCAACACTCTATAATATATACTCAAAATGCTTGGAAAAAAGAATAAGAAAATCAACTCAAAAAAATTTGCAACAAATAAATTAAAAAAAAATCAACTAAAAAAATTCATATGAAAAAAATGAAGTTGCAATTGCTAAAAATTTAAAAATACTATAAATAAATCAACTAAAAATTGATCTCATATGAAAAAAAATCTCACAATAATATTTATACAATTATTAGGAACAAAAAAATAAAAAATAAAATAAAAACAAATATAGTGTAAAAAATTATGAAAAAAAGAAAAATATTACCTTAATGTAGTTGCAAGTGAAGCTAAGGAGAGAGAGAAAATTTCATCAAGCATATTAATTAAAAAAATAAAAGGATAAAAGAAGAAAGAAGAAGAAGACATACCCGAGCATGGAGGAAAAGAGAAGGAGATGAGGAGAGGAGAGAAGAGAAAGAAATATATATTAATGTTTTTTACATATAGTGAAGAAGAATAATAAGAAATGACTATATCTCTTATGAAATAAGAAGATTCAGGCTTTTTACTATGGCACGTTAGCGACGGTTTTATTAATGAATAATTAAATATTAATATTTTTTTAATTATTATGTTAGTAATTTTATCTATAATATTTAATTTAAAATTTTAATTTTGTAGGTTGTAGAAAGTTTTGGTTAGAAGATTCTTAGTTGTAAAGAGGAAAATGATTCCAAAGGCCAACATGTCATGTGTTTTCATGTCTTTATGTGTATACATATGCCAACATCATGTTTCAAGCTTTCATTTAATTTCATGCCAATTAACCTTTTTTCCTAGATATTAATTAAATCTTTTTCGGCTAAATAAATACTAAAAACTTCAATATCATCATCGCCGTCAGAACAACCCATGTTGGTTTGTCTGGGAATAGTGGCCACCGCCATCCTCTACCAACCATTATTTTCTGAACAGGTTTATTCCCTTATTTTCCACGAACTTGTTAGACTGCACTATCCCATATAATTGAACATTGTTTATTTAAATTTTAAATTTTTTAATTTTAAATTAATTAGTTTTAATATTTGTAGATAATTTTTATGTATTGATGTAAAAAATTAAATTTAAAAAATAAAAAAAAAATGATTCAGAATACTTTAAAATACAATCTGTACCTTCTGTTTAAACAAAGAATCAGTCAATACTTTAGTTTTCCTATCCCTCGCCGTCCACAAACAATGATCACGGAGAAAATACTTCCTTTGACTGTAAGGATTGTCGCATGTGAATCTTGGAAAGAAGACTATATGGTTGCAATTCCATGCATTTTTACTGCCCACCCGATGTGATGTTTTAAGTTTAAATTACGAGGTAGAGATTTTTTAAAAAATATTTTTATTTTAAAATATTAAAATAATTTTTTTAATTTTTTAAAAATTATTTTTTATATCAGTATATTAAAATATATGAAAATATATTAATTTAAAATAAAAAAATTAATTTTTTCAAAAATATTTCCAAAACATAATATTAAACACTTCAAGTCCTTTAAGAGAAGGAAAAAAAAACCCTCATGATCAAAGGTCCTATTAAATAAAAATGACAATTATTCTAAAAAATAATAATTTAATTGGTTAAATTTTAGTTTTGTTTTTTTAATAATTATAAATTTAAGTTCTCTTAGAGTTATTAGTGACTTATATAATTGTTTCATAAAATTAGTCGCGGTAGATATCAGTTATCCGAATATTTATATTAACAATAATTAAAAAACGACAATCACACCGAAAGTGATTAATCTGTGGTCGTTTGTCTTGGTTTTTCAATCTATTTTTAAGATGAGAAAGAAGTTGAAAAGCATCATTTTTCTAATATGTTTTTTTATTTAAATAATAGGTTGAAAAGGCTAAAATAAACGACTTCAATCTCGCCTCCGCGTTAATAATTCCTCAGCTGTCTTCATGTGTGTTATTTGATAATTCCTCAGCTTTTCATGAAAAAAATAACTCACGTAATTAAAGTATTTATGCTTTCAATAATGAACGACAATTAGTCAATAAAAATATCTTTTCTACACCAACCGTGTAATTGGATCCATTTTGCGACTAAAAGGAAGTGATTTCATTTCTAAAGTTACATTTTATTTTAATTACTTTCTCTACTAAACGAAACCAAAGAATAATATGATTCTTCACGGTTTATATTAACAGCAAAATATCTTTATTTTTTTATTTTTTCAAATTATTTTCCCTTTTTAATTAATTCTATATTCCAAAAAAAATTAATAACCCAGTAGAGTTCATGATTTAAGTTACAAATTTTACAAGCAAGAAATAAAGCCTGGATCAATCCATTATGTTGCATCTTAATGTTTTTTTTTAAGAAAAAGATACCGTCTTCGTATATTTTTAAAGTCAAACCAAGCTTTTATTATTCATTTATTTTGCATTTAGATCCACCGAGTCAACTAGATCAAGTAGAGTCAATTCTTAAGTATGTTAAATTTAAACTCATGCTACGTAAAGAGCGGGTTATAAGATTTCAAGATTGACTTGTTGAATACGATTTAAGAACAATATCAAGGCCATGTTTGTTTTCCGAAAAGTAGTTTCCGGGAAACTACTTTTCTAAACTTCCCCGTGTTTGTTTGCCATTAGAAAAGTTGGTCAACAAAAAACACTTTTCAGTCAAAGGAAAATTTGGCTTGGTTTTCAAGAAAGTGTTTTCTCTTTTGGCTGTGTTTGTTTTTCCGGAAAGTGGTTTTCGGGAAATCACTTTCCAAACTTTTTTGTGTTTTTTGCCATTAGAAAAATTGGTCAACGAAAAATACTTTCCAGTCAAAGAAAAATTTAACTTGATTTTCAAGAAAGTATTTCCTGAAAAATTTGGGCCGAAAACACTTTCCGGAAGTTGTGAAAAAATTTAAAATATCATTATTTGCTAATTATATCAAATTTGATCCTCAAACTTTTGATTGCTATATATATATATATATTTTTTTTGTTTTGAATATTTATTTTTCAATTTCATCTCTTAAAATTTAATTTTTATATTAACTTTGGTCTTTATTTTTATAATTGCTATTTGCTTTTTCCTTATTATTTTTTGATTAAAATTTTTTATCTATCAAATTTGGTCCTCATTCTTTTGATTGTTACTTATTTTATTTGAAATAATTTATGAAATGTTGATTATTATTATTTTAATTTCTTCATCTTTTATTTTTTTTAATTTTTTAGATTTGATCTCTATTATTTTGATTATTATTTATTTTATTT
>Ga0325414_1003264_pt1 | contig 16824 bp, 10 predicted proteins | sample PopdelMetagenome_8_FD_206183 | JGI IMG/M metagenome (GOLD analysis project Ga0325414, IMG submission 206183) | Populus deltoides microbial communities from Bellville, Georgia, United States - Leaf-PdKOR-R3 | ecosystem: Host-associated > Plants > Phyllosphere > Phylloplane/Leaf | place: USA...
GTAAAGGACCTGCCGGAGAAGGCCAGCAGTTAAGAATTATGAGTTAGTTATAAACTTTAGTCCCTGTAATTTAATGAAACTAATTGATTAATCCCACTAGTATCAGAATTAAGTAAATAACCCAAATACTATAGATCATTTAGACAGTGGGACCCAATCCTAATAGATCCAATCAACTTCCTCCCGCAATTTCACTTCTCCAAAAAGAACACCAAACGTTGTTGTTTTGTTTCCCCTGAAACACCATCAGACAAAACCAAAACGAAAACCAAAAAAATCCCTCCTTTTCAATTAATCATGCTTTCATGCAATCCATAAATCAAAACCCATCTCTAATTCTCCAAATCCTTTTCAATGGCATCTCCTTCTCTTATGGACACCCTTTTTCAACGAAGTTTAGATGACATCATCAAAGGTGTTCGCCAACAACAAAGTAGTACTGAATCCATTTTCATATCCAAAGTTATTGAAGAAATCCGTCGAGAAATCAAATCCACTGACTTGCAAACCAAATCCACTGCCCTTCAAAAACTCACTTACCTGAATTCAATCCACTTTATTGACATGTCATGGGCATCTTTTCATGCTATTGAATGCATTTCTTCTCCTACTTTCTCTCACAAAAAGATTGGTTATCTAGCGATCTCTCAATCTTTCAATGAATCCACACCCGTTATTTTGTTGATTAGTAATCAACTAAGGAAGGATCTCAAGAGTAGCAATGAGTTTGAGGTGAGTTTAGCTCTTGATTGCTTATCTAGAATTGGAACTGTTGATTTATGTAGAGACCTTACGTCCGAGGTTTTCACTTTGATGTCTAGTTCTAAAGTTTTTGTTAGAAAGAAAGGTATAGGTGTTGTTTTAAGGCTTTTTGAGAAATACCCAGATGCAGTTAGGGTGTGTTTTAAGAAACTTGTTGAGAGTTTAGAGGGTAGTGATTCGCAAATTGTGTCTGCAGTTGTTGGTGTGTTTTGTGAGCTTGCTTCCAAAGACCCCAGATCGTATCTTCCATTGGCACCTGAGTTTTATAGGATTTTGGTTGATTCGAAGAATAATTGGGTGTTGATTAAGGTGTTAAAGATTTTTGCCAAGTTGGCTCCTTTAGAGCCTAGGTTGGCTAAAAGGATGGTTGAACCAATTTGTGATCATATGAGAAAGACCGGGGCGAAGTCTTTGGTGTTTGAGTGTATTAAGACTGTAGTCACTAGCTTCACTGAGTATGAATCTGCGATGAAGCTTGCAGCTGCAAAAATTCGTGAGTTTTTGATGGAGGATGATCCAAATCTTAAGTATCTTGGACTGCATGCCGTATCTATTATGGCGCCAAAGCACTTGTGGGCAGTTTTGGAGAATAAGGATGTGGTGATCCAGTCTTTGAGTGATGAAGATCCTAATATTAAACTCGAGTCTTTGCGTCTAGTTATGGCAATGGCTTCAGAGAGCAATTTAGTGGAAACTTGCAGGGTTTTGGTTAATTATGCACTCAAATCTGACCCTGAGTTCTGCAATGAAATTCTTGGTTCAATTTTATCAACATGCTGCCGGAACGTTTATGATGTTATAATTGACTTTGATTGGTATGTGTCACTTCTTGGGGAAATGTCAAGGATTCCAAATTGCTCGAAGGGGGAAGAAATTGAGAATCAGCTAATTGATATAGGTATGAGAGTCAAGGATGTTAGGCCAGAGCTTGTTCGTGTTGGCCGTGACTTGCTGATTGATCCAGCACTACTTGGAAATCCTTTTCTGCATCGGCTGTTATCTGCTGCTGCTTGGGTGTGTGGGGAATATGTAGAGTTCTCGAGGAACCCAGTTGAACTTATGGAGGCATTGCTACAGCCTCGTACTAGTCTCCTGCCTTCGTCAATAAGAACAGTTTACATGCAGTCTGCTTTTAAAGTCTTAATCTTTTGTATACATTCTTACTTTTTGCAAAAGGAAGAAATGACCTCAGAAGTTTCAGATTTGGCTTCTAAAAGGGAATGCTCAGAAAGTTCTGATTTAGCAACAGGCAAAGCTCTTGTCCAAAGTGATCAGGATGAAGGGTTCAATCCAAGGGAATCAAACCAATCATATGAAGATCCTTCTGTTGTAGATACTGGGGTTGGACAGACATCTACACCCGCATTCATGGAGGAAAAAAGTTTTATGCATGAATCTATTGTTAACCTGTTAAACTTGATGGAATTGGCGTTGGGTCCATTATCAGGCAGCCTTGATGTTGAAATACAGGAGAGAGCATGGAATGTGCTTGGATTTATTGAGTTGGTACGACAAGAATTTTCTAATCCATTGATTCGAAAGGAAGCAAATTTGGAGAGGGAAAAAGTGATTGCTTCCAGAGTTGTTGAATGGGTGCATGATGCCTTCTCTGAGGAGCTCGGTCCGGTCTCCGTAACTGCCCAGGATAGAGTCCTTATACCAGATGAACTAGTGCTTAAGGAGAATCTCACTGACTTGGATGCAATCTGTGGAGGTGTAGAATTACCTTCACCCGGTTCCTTTTCTCTTACAAGTCCATATTATGGAGAAAGTGCTGGTTTTTCCGTCTCTAACCTCCAAGGCGAAGAAGATTCAGAACCATCAACAGAGTCCACTTCCTTGCTTACAGAACACCGAAAGCGGCATGGGTTGTATTATCTCCCTTCAGAAAAGAATAAAATTCTTGCAAATGATTACCCCCCTGCCAATGACCCTAGTTCTGGCATTAACACGAATGATGACACTGAAGATTTAGTTAAGCTTGCAGACCAATCACTAGTCTCCAAGAGAAAGCCAAACCATGCAAAACCTAGGCCTATGGTGGTTAAGTTGGAAGGAGGAGATGCAGCACCTGTCGTTTCCAAGAAACCAGAGCTGAAGGATGATTTACTTTCTGGCGCCATTCGTGATGTACTTTTAGGTAATGAAGCCAAAGCTGCCTCATCACAAAGTAATCCATCTGATAAGTCATCCAGTAAGAGAAAAGGGAAGGCGAAACATGTTATTCTACCTGATTCTAAAGAAAATCTAGCTGTCGGAGAACAGCCCAATCATGAAAATCCAAGTTCAAGGCGAAGCCAACACCGGGGTCATGGTAAAGAGAAAAGCAAGAAAAGTCGAGGGAAGAAGAATGGGGATGGAAGGGAAGATGATGGGGAGAAAGAAAGAGAGAAGATTAGAGATCACCATGGTAGACATAAAAGTCGACAAAGAGCTGATGCACCTATAAATGTGGTTGCACAAACACCGGATATTCCTGATTACCTTTTATAGCATTAAATGTTCGGATCAGTGCTGCTGTTAGTGACTGCTGAAGAGAAGTTGTTTGACTTCGTCCGCCCCATGTATTCAGCCACCTTGAATGCTAAGTTTGGTTTCATTTTTTGGGTGTAGATCAGATATATTCATTTTTTGGTTGGATTTGTTGCTTTTTTAGTTTTTCTTTTTAATTCCGGGATTGCTTTGACATGCAAGACACTGTCAAAATGTAAATTGAAATGTTCAATTTGAGTTTGGCGAGAGAGAGAGATTGCTTATATCCCTACAACAGCATTCGGTGTTAGCGTCTCATCTATCATTTACTATTGAATTTTGATTCTGAGCTTTGCAATGAATGGAAATTTATAAATCTGATCGTACTGTGAATACTTGCTGAGTGATCATGAGTAACATTCAAGTCAGGTGAGTGTCTTCGGGTACAGCTTGGCTTGATTTATCTGCTCCCTGCGATTCTTATCTGGGAATACCACTAATTTGTGAGATGAAAACCATGGGCTCGCAGCAACCATTTAGATTTACCAGTCAATGATGGTATGCGCTGAATATTTGACATCTTTAATACTCCTTGCATGATTGTTTCAGTCTGCCATATATGCCTTCAGCATGTTTTGATTGAAGTTCCATCTGCTTCAAAATTCGAAGTTCACATGTTTCTGACGCGGAATTGTCTCTTGGATGGCTATTTTAAGGTTTGAAGAAAAAGTTTGCAACTTGACATGAAAAGAATCTTACTTGAAAATCAAAGTTATGTACAATTCATCATCTCATCTTATATCTATAACAGAATATATACAAGAAGTATAAATCACAGTGATAAGTCCCATCAAATATTCACAATAATTGTTTGTTTCTCTTCGGTGAGAAAATACCATAAATTTTAGATACTGATTGATTGTCCTTATTGATAATTTTTGGTTGCTTTAAATAAGCAAAACCGGTACCGGAAACCGAAATAAAGGGAAAGCTGGTAACTCATGATTTGAGATTACCCACATAAAAACTAAATGTAACACGAACATAACATTAAGCATAACACTATAATAAACTGAAATAAAAGTGACGAAAAGTTCACAACTGCAAATGACTCAGTCTTGTAGGTGACCCAGTCCTCCCCAGCATAATCTTTTCATTCTTTACGTGACCATAAATACTCTTCTGCATGTCGCATGCATATAAGTTCTTTTCTGCATGCCTGCATACCGCGTGTATATACTATTCATGTCCAATCTTCCTGCATGACACATGCAGTTAACAATTCACGTCCAACTTCAACATATGTATTTGGGATTTGGCTTAAGGGGCCTTACTGATCAACATGGCTTATCAATACCTCCCCTATTATGTGGAACCTTGTCCCCAAGGTCCACATCTAGAAACAACTCCAGCAGTTGTTTGGTGGATACCCACGTCGCCTCTTCTACTGGTAGATATTTCCAGTGGACTAAACTCTCTTCGACAATTCGGGCGCCTTGTTTGATCCAGCGATGATCGATAATAGCTTGTGGTGTCAGTATGACTTCCACATCTTCATTGAATGATGGTATCTCTGTGATGTGTTCGCCATTCTCCATGTTAATGTTGTACTGTTTGAGTAAGGAAACATGGAATATTGGATGAATACACGACTCTACTAGTAAGTGGAGTTTGTAAGCGACAAGGCCGATTTTTTCTAGAATTTCATAGGGCTTATAGAAGTGGCTGGCAAGTTTCTGGTATTCTCTTTTAAAAATTGTTTGCTGGCGATAAGGATGTAGTTTCAGAAGCATTAAATCACCAACCTCAAATGACACATCTCTTCGTTTTTGATCTGCGATTTGTTTCATCTGATTAACTGAGTGTGCAAGGTTGACCTTGAGTTGTTGGAGTAATTCATCTCGGTCTTGTAATTGCTGATCCACTTCATGCACTGAGGATAATCCTTCATTGTATGATGGAATAGTGGGTGGTAGCCTATCATACAGTGCTTGAAAAGGGGTCATACCGGTTGAGATGTGGTACGTTGTATTGTACCAGTATTCTACTCAAGGTAAGTAGAAGCTCCATTTTCATGGCCATTGGTGGACAAAGCATCTAAGATATTGTTTAACGCATTGATTGACAACTTTTGTTTGGCCATCGGTCTATGGATGATATGCAGAGCTGAGCTGCAATTTAGTACATGACATCTTGAAGAACTCTTGCCAGAAATGGCTCACAAAAACTGGATCACGATCGCTGATGATAGACTTTGGCATGCCATGGAGCTTAATAACACCTTCCATAAATTTCTCTGCAACACTTTTAGCTGTAAAAGGATGTTTTAATGTAAGAAAATGAGCTGATTTACTGAGCCTATCGACGACTACTATGATGGTATCCTTGTCCTGTGAGGTGGGTAACCTCTCAAAAAAATCCAGTGTGATGTCATCCCACACTTAGCAAGGAATGGGCAGTGGTTGAAGGAGACCTGCGGGAGCCAATGTTTCCAACTTTGTTTTCTGGCACACCACACAATTCTTGATATATTCTTGGACCGATTTATGCATCCCTGGCTAATAAAATTATTGTCCTAGTTTTTTATAGGTGCACAGTACACCAGAGTGGCCGCTTATCTTGGTGTCATGCATTTCATGCAGCAACTTTGCACATAGGGCAAAATCTGTTGGGACGATGACTTATTCCTTGTAACGAAGCAGGCCATTACACCACACATAGTGGCTGTGTAGTCGGTCTGTGATTGCTTGGCTCATGAATTGTATGTACGAATCTGTCTTTGTCGCTTACTTAATTTCTTCCCATAAGGTAACCTAAGGAATAAAAAGATAGTGAAGAACAAGGCTACCTTGTTTACGAGAGAGAGCATCAGCTGCATAATTTTCACGGCCAGGATGGTATGTGATCTCATAGTCATAACCTAAGAGCTTGGCTACCTATTTTTGCTACTCTAGTGTGGTGATGCGTTGTTCTAACAATAATTTTAGGCTTTGTTGATTTGTCTGAATATAAAATTTTTGGCTTAGAAGATATGGTCGCCACAGACGTATAACTTCAATGATGACCAACATCTCTTAGGCGTAAGTGGACTAAGATTTTTTTTCCATCCCAAGTGCTCGACTCATAAATGCCACTAGTTTGCCTTGCTAAGTCAATACTGCTCCAATACTGTCACCTGATGCATCAGTTTCAACAGTGAAGACGTCTTTGAAGTTGGGCATTGCTAGCGTTGATGTAGTTGTCATGGCTTGTTTAAGCGCAAAGAAAGCAGTTTTAGCTTCCTCATGCCATCTGAATTAGCCCTTTTTAAGGAGATTGTTGAGAGCCCGCGCCATAATGCTATAATTTTTTACCAACTTCCTGTAATATCTTGTCAACCCTAAAAACCCATGTAGCTCAGAAATATTAATGGGTCGTGGTCATGCCACCATTGCTGCAATTTTGTTTTCGTCTACCTTCACTCCATGATTGGTGATAATGTGCCCTAGATACTCAAGCTCTTGTTGGCCAAAAACACATTTGCTAGTTTTGACAAAGAACTGATGCTGCTTTAATATCATCAGAGTCTGTTTTACATGCATCAAATGCATGTCCCAGGTAAGATTATAGACTAATATGTCATCGAAGAAAACCAGTATAAATTTTCTAAGATGAGATTGAAATACTGAGTTCATGGTAGCTTGAAATGTAGAAGGTGCATTACACAAGCCAAATGGCATAACCAAGTATTCATAATATCCGTTATGAGTATGGAAAGTAGTTTTTGGAATATCCATAATATTAACTCGTACCTAATGATACCCATCTCTAAGATCTAGCTTGGTGAAATATGAAGCACCATAGAGCTCATCTAACATATCATCAACTGTGGGAATAGGGAAGCGGTCCTTCACAGTGGCAACATTGAGTGCCCGGTAATCTGTGCAAAAACGCCAAGTTCTATCCTTTTTCTTCACCAATAGTACAAGTGATGAAAACGGGCTTGCACTTGGTCGAATAAGTCCTGAGTTTAACATTTCATGGACTTGTTTCTCAATTTCCTCCTTTTGATAGTATGCATAACGGTATGGTCGAACATTAATAGGTTCGGTTCCTTCCTTGAGGGAGATGCAATGATCTATCACCAGTGGTAAACCTGTCAATTCCTTTAATAGTTCTGAGAACTCATGCAATATTTTCTTCATATCAGGATGAATTGTTTTGTTGTGTGGCTCCGCAGCACTGACCTGTAGACATATTGCAAAAATGGCATGGTTCTGACGAGCCTCTTTGGTTAATTCATTGATTGATGCAATTTGAATGGCTTCATTGTCCGATCCTTGTAACCGCCTAATCTGGTTCTTCCAAAGAAATTCCATAGTTAACTGTTTCCAGTTGCAAACCACGGAACCCAGCATTTCCAGCCATTGGATTCCCAGGACTAGATCTAACCCTGTAAGAGGAAGAGAATAAAGAGTTAAAGAGAAATGAGTGCCTTGCAGGTCCACTCCTACTTCTTCAAAATGCCCTTGACACCTCAATTTCTCGCCATTCGCTACCTGCACCGTGAAAGTTATGATTGGCATCACTGGTAATCGCATCTTGCACCACTAGTAATCGCATCTCGTTGGCCAATCTTTCGCTAATGAAGTTGTGAGTTGATCCACTGTTGATGACTGCGATGACACGTGGGAACCAATCCTTGCAGCTATGCGCATAGTCTTGGGCGCAGTCCATCCTATCAACGCTTATAGTGTGATTTCTAGTTCAGTGGTTGCCTCATAATTCTTTTGAATTGGTTGTTCTTCACTATCATTATCACATAAAAGAGTGTTGCTGCCATTGTAACCTTCCAACATAAGTATTCGTGGTTCTCGACATTTATGTCCTGCAGTAAAACGATCATTGCAGTTAAAACATAAATTCTGAGCTCTCCTCCACTGCATTTTCTCTCAGGTGAGGCATCGAAAAGGATTGGCAGGGACTGGTGGTGCAACTCGATTAACACGGGGAGTGGATAGTGTAGATCTCATTGGTAGTGTAGGTCTGATAAACCACATTTGTTTGCTAAATTGATCATCCTTCATCTGGGCTAAATTGATGGCTTCCTTCAAGGTTTAAGGCTTAAACATGCGTATCTCATCTAAAATCTCAGTTTTTAAGGCACCCATAAATGTACCCACAAGAGCCTTCTATGTCCATTCGCATACTCGATTGCCCAAGCGCTCGAATTCCCGTTGGTAATCCCGCAGTGAACCCCCTTACCTTATCCTTGAAAGGGCTTTATCAAAATCTTCACACTCCGAAGGGACAAAACGAGCCCAAAGTTCGTCTTCAAAATTTTCCCATGATAGAACGCGTCCTTCTTCTTTAGTCAACCTGCGAATCCATTGCCACCACTGGTTGGCCTCCTCTTCCAAGTGGTAGGAAGCCAGAGAGACCTTCTGAGTTTCTAGAGTATTCTGAAATTCAAAAAACTGATTCACACGATTAAACCACTCCGTTGGATCATCTCCTGAAAATCTAGGAAATTCAAGTTGTGCTGTCTTGGAAGAGACAATTAGTCGTCCCCCCTCGTGGCCTTTACGTTGTTGGTTGTCTTGGTTTGGAGGCTCCTGGTTTGCAAACAGCCATGCCTAGCTCCATTCGGTGTAGCCCATCTTCTAATTGCTCAATTCGTTCCTTATTAGTGCTCGTAATATCCAGGCTTGTTAATAACCTGGCTCTGATACCAATAAGTCCCAGTAAATATTCAACAATAAATGTTTGTTTCTCTTCAGGTGAGAAAGTACCACAAATTTTAGATACTGATTGATTGCCCTTATTGATAATTTTCGGCTGCTTTAAATAAGCAAAACCGGTATAGGAAACTGAAATCAAGGGAAAGCTGGTAACTCATGATTTGAGATTACCCATGTAAAAATTGAATGTAACACGTACGTAACATTAAGCATAGCAACTATAAACAAACTGAAATAAAAGTGATGAAAAGTTCGCAACTGCAAATGACCCAGTCCTGTAGGTGACCCAATCCTCTCCAACATAATCTTTTCATTCTTTATATGACCATAAATACTCTTCTGAATGCCGCATGCATATAAGTTCTCTTCTACATGCCGCATGCATATACTTTTCATTTCCAATCTTCCTGCAGGGCACATGCAGTTAACAATTCACATCCAACTTCAACATATGTATTTGGGATTTAGCCTAAAGGGCCTTGCTGGTCGACGTCGCTTATCACATAACAAGATTGCTCAATCTTTCGAAGAGCTTGCAAGAAATCACTCAATAGAAACAAGGCATTAATATGCAGCGACTTTAGATAAAATCTCATCATTAGATAAAATTTCATCAACCTCAAAATCTCATCAGCAGAAAACTAACCATAAGTTGACTTAATAGACTTAAACTTGATAAGTAAACCTTAACACATTAAAAGCCTAAAATAATAAAATAAAACACAACCTAAATAAACCTTTAAATGCTATAAGCCTTAAAATAAACTAAAAAAATAAATAAATAATAGTCTAATTAATTAAAAAAAGCCCAAAATTAAATTTTATAATCTGCTGTAGAATCAAAGTTTAACTTCAAATGAATGGTTCTCCTTCATCATGATGAATTAGAATGTCTATCATATATTACTAAAAAAATATGGATATCTACTTTTCATTACAACTAGAATCATATCAAAATTCAATTTGTAGCGAAAGGTCAAAATTAATATATTCGAATCTTTTTATTTCAATTATTCTATAATATTTGGATGCTCCCTTACAAACCGTTCTTGAACATGAATAAAATTAATCAGTGTTTTTTCTTTATTCTTTAATATTCTCTCAAAATCCACCTAATCCTATGTATTTTAAAGAATTCTATTAATGATCTTCTTGAATCTATTTGCTGGATCCAATAAAACCTACAATCAACCTCTTGTTATTGTATACCATCAGTTTGATTATATGAGTTTTGGAACTCCTATAAAGTGTTACTAATGGGAATCCTTTTATTTCAAATTAAATTTGTGGGTTTCCGATCCAGCTCCTAGAAGGGAGGGAGGAGTACGGAGTACGTGATATTTCATGGATCCTGATTTCTATGATTTATGTGAGCTGTCCTTGGAAACGAAAACTATGTGACTCAGCATGTATTTATTGCAATTGTTTTATTGATCTACTTGCTGAAGTTTGGCATTTTGACTTGTGTGTTTTTTAAACAAAAAGCCTATAAACTTGTTCAAATATTTTCATTTCCGATCATTGTAGATCCCAAAAATAGGAACTGAGCAAGTCTGTAAGAATGGCTCTTAGACATCCTATTTATATGAAATGAGCAAGTCTTGTACAATGATGTGTGATCATGCTTCAAATATTCTAAAAAAGAAACCTTCTCTTGAAGGCGTCTTCTCAAGCAATGCCATTACACCCGGACCGGTCCAGTGAGTTGACCCGGGATCTAGTTGATCTAGGGGCTGGGCCGGTTCGGGTTTGTCAAAAGCCCGGCCAGTGCAACGACCCGGCCAAACCCGGTCGACCCGACAGGTCAACCCATGACCTGGCCAACCCGGGCAAGACCCGGTGCTTTTTTTTTATATTTTCAAATATGAGATTTTAAACCCATTAGTGTGTGTGTGTGTGTGTGTATAAAAAGTTATGTTCTTTCAATATGAGATAAAAAACCTTTTGATTTAAATACTTCAACTTAAAAAGATAACGTAGTATCTTTTCAATGTATGATTCGAAGCTCTTTCGTATATATACTATATGTTTCCAAACAAAAAAAAGTTATATTTTTTCAATGTGGGATTTGAAACCCATTAGTATATATACTCCATATTCCCAAGAAAATAGTTATGTTTTTTCAATGTGGGATAAAAAAATCTTTTAGTTTAAATACTTCAACTTAAAAAGATAACATGTTATCTTCTCAATATGGGATTTGAAGTCCTTTCGTATATATACTTTATGTTCACTAGAAAAAAAATTATGTTTTTTGAATATGGGATTTGAAACCCATTAATATATATACTTTATGTTTCCAAGAAAAAATCATGTTTTTTCAATATGTGATAAAAAAATCTTTTTGTTTAAATACTTCAATTTAAAAGGATAACATATTATCTTTTTAATGTGGAATTTAAAACCCTTTCATATATATATTCTATATTCACAAGAAAAAAAATTATGTTTTTTCAATATGAAATTTGAAACTCATTAGTATATATACTCTATATTTTCAAAAAACAATTATTTTTTTAATATGAAATAAAAAAAAAATTTAATTTAAATGTTTCTATTTTTTTCACAGCAAGGTTTTTTTTTTCTGCAAATATAAAGTGGGTAAGCGTGGAACTAAAGGATTGAAAGCAGAGAGTCAGAAAGGTCAGCAAATTTGGGCCAGAAATCTTCGCAGATGGGTGCAGACAGAATTAAAAGGCGATCCCCTTTATGAATTGAAGTTTCTTTTTTCCTTCATTGGGCCAGAAATAAGGTCTTTAATAATTCTATTGGCTTCTTCTAAAGGAGCTCGATTTGGTTGTCAATGTTTCATGGGTTGAGTGTTGTTCGATTCTCAACACCTTCCCTGAAGTTGCGTTTACTTGTCCTGTCTCAGTTTTTCATAAATAAAAACCTAGTCCTTGTGGTCAAAGCACGACTGGTAACGATGTTAATAGCTTAGAGATTCAGTTTGGTATTCTGTTTAAAGTTTTCAAATTTATTTAAGAATACTTTTGAATTGCAAACATGCTATTAAAAAAATAACCAACCCGTGAGCTGCCAAATTTGCAGTCTCGGAAATGATATGTAAAAAGCAAAAAGGAGTAATTTTTCTTTTCAAGAAAGCATTCTGTCTCCAGTAACATGGCTTAAAAAAAGGGTTCCAAAACAACGCACAGCTGTGATTTAGTGAGGCTTGGTTCTTTAAGCAAATCAATCTCCATTTGATCAGATTAATACACTCGTAAACATCGTCAACTGGTCAATGGAAGAATCATGAGAAGAGTGGTAAGCAAGGGTCAACCTTTTTAGGCGTGTACTAATTGTCAAAATCTATCCAAGACCAAGACCAGCAGGACAGAGATGAATAGCCTGGTGCCAAATTGCCAAATGTAAAGCCATTTGGAGATTGACTTTTTAGGCGAGTCCTAATTGTTAAAATCTATCCAAGACCAAGACCAGCAGGACAGAGATGAATAGCCTGGTGCCAAATTGCCAAATATAAAGCTATTTGGAGATTGACTTTAGGTTCACAATTTTCTCAAATTTATGGGTTCACAACTTTGATCATTGTATCCTTGCATCAAGTTTTAATGAAAGCAATGGGCTAATATGAGCTGTAGCTGCAGGGTCTTTACCAAGCGTGTTGCGCATATTTTTGAAACTTATAGATTCGCTAATGGCTGTCGGGTTTGAAATTTCTTTGCTTTTTTGGTGGAGAATCTAAGCTCAATGTTCTTTGAAGTGTTTGAGTAAAACTAAAGAACTTGCATAGTACCATAACAAATGCATGTCATCTTAACTTTCGCTTCAAGTCTTTGAAGTCCTAGCGTCTATTGGGACTATTTTAACTTCTGTTCTTGCTATCCTCTCCATTCTGAGACAACTCTCTTCTCTAGGAGCGTGAAAGAAATGGGAAACGAGCAGCAACAATCATCATCAATTGCCAAAGTTATCAATTCCCATTTACAGTTAAGCCATGTCTTCCTTTTTCTTTTCTTTGTTTTTGGTTTGTCCTTTGGAATCACTATCAGTTCATATTTGAAATGCTTCTTCGATTCACATGCTACCATGTTTTCTCTGACACTACCGCCACCGCCACAAGTACCGCCACCACCACAAGTACTACTGCTACAACCACCACCACCACCACCACCACCACCACCATCACCACTAATAAAACCATTTCCACCACCAGCATCGCTACCAACCCTTTTACCCGATGTTAGGCCACCGCTTGTGCACAAAATGGATGATGACGAGTTGTTTTCTCGAGCATCAATGATACGAGGGAGTCAAAATTTTGGACGTGATCAACATGTCCGTAAAATTGCTTTTATGTTCTTGACCAAGGGACCTATACCTTTGGCTCCTTTGTGGGAGAAGTTCTTTAGAGGCCATGAAGGGCTTTATACTATATATGTTCACCATCACCCCTCTTACAATGATTCAGTGCCTAAGGGTTCTGTTTTCCATGGAAGAAGAATTCCAAGCAAGGTGAGTCTTTTCCATCCTCTTGCTGATTTCCATGTGTGCATGTAAATAACAACCAGAAAACAGGAAAGTAAAAGTGTTGACAATATGGTAGAATTATCAGTTTTCAAAATAGTTTCTCAAATTGAATAGCGTAGAAAAATATCTGAATGTGTAGGTACAGGATAATCCCAAATTTGTACTTCTAATCCTAAAGAAATGGGACGAAATGAAAGCTAAATATATGAAGCAGCAGGCTGAAAAATTACTGAAACCTGTTTATTGATTTTCCTGAAATGAATTCTCTTGCATATAGCCTAAGAACACCACAACAAAACTTTAGGATAGTTTACTCTATATGGTCCATGAATTATACCTTTAAGTTATATGATGGAGTAGCCACACTTCTATTATTCCAAGTGCAAGCTGATAATTCGAAATCAATTAGATCTTCTTTGATGAAAAAACCTTTTTCTGATTTTTTTCCCCATTATATATCTCAGCCTGTGGAATGGGGAAGACCGTCGATGATCGACGCAGAGAGGCGTCTACTAGCCAATGCCCTTCTCGATGTATCTAACGAGAGATTTGTGTTGCTCTCAGAAACATGCATCCCTATATTCAACTTCACAACAGTATATAACTACCTTGTTAATGCCAAAGAAAGCTTCATAGGGTCATATGATGATCCAAGAAAGGTAGGGCGTGGCAGGTACAATCCGAAAATGCTCCCTGCAATCACCATTTCCGATTGGCGCAAGGGGTCTCAATGGTTCGAGGTACATCGAAAACTCGCCGTTGAAATCATATCCGATACCAAGTATTATCGCATCTTCAGCGAGTATTGTAGCCCTCCATGTTACATGGATGAACATTATATTCCAACGTTAGTGAATATTCGTTGCCCAGAACAAAATTCGAATAGGAGCATTACTTGGGTTGATTGGTCTAAGGCAGGTCCGCATCCTGGAAGGTTTGTGAAGCAAGATATTTCTGATGAGTTCTTGGATCGCATAAGGTTTGGTGAAAACTGCACTTATAATGGCAATGCCTCTTCACTGTGTTTTCTGTTTGCTAGGAAGTTCCTACCAGGCACTCTGCAGCCATTTTTGCAGCTTGCACCTACATTACTACATTGAAGATTACTCTACGATTATGGCATTGATGAAAATGATTTTAACCTTTCTTTTGAGTCATTTGTCAAGTGGTGACATTTTTTTTTTTGTATAACCGATTAATTTGGTACTTGAGAATGACTACTTACAATTTACTTGGATCAGAATTTTGTTCAAGACCATGACTCTTTTATTATTGCTTTAGACAGAGACTGTGTCTTTTGTAACAAGATACAAGGTCACCTTAGTTCCTGCAGGGTGCGTCCAAGACTTGATACTTGACAAAGTAACATGCATACTTAGATATAGCGATTTCTTTTACATTCTGAGTATTTTAACAACTATGCTAAGCAATTTGTTTAAGATATTTTGTATGTAATTCTTTTATGCGTGTGTTGTTCATAAAGTTGTATGTTTAATCTTTTAACTTACAAAGTTATTATGTTATATTTAATTATGCATATTACTTTGTTAGATTTTATCTTTTTTATGTGAATTCGGGAGGTAGGAATCTTAGAACCACAATCAAGATTAAACACAACTCAAGAAAGTTGAAATTATATTAAAAAAAACCTGATTTAATGATTATCTAAAGCAAGAAATCATAGTTATTGGATGGGTTATGGAAAAAAAAGATAAATAAATCCTTAAATCTTCAAATTTTTTTGTAATATCAAGTTATGGAAAAAACAAATTGCAATTTCTTTTCTTCTTCTTAAACTTTTTTTTAATAGTTGCCTCAATTCAATAATTGATAAACAAGAACAAAAAAAAATTCTTAAAATAAAACATGAACAATGACATGAAAAATTTAAAGATAGATAAAACATGATTTTAAATATAGGCTCTGATACCAATAGATGCAAATTCGGAGGATAAGAACTCTAAAATCCATAATCAAGATTAAATACAACCCAAGAAAATTAAAATCAGATTGAAAATAACTCAACCCAATAATTACATGAACCAATAAACTGTATTTATTGGATGAAAACACAAAACCATTAATTATAAAGAATCAAGAATTATAATATAAGGAAGAATGTCACAAAGAAGTAATTTTTGATAGGTTCTGAAAAGTTTAATAAAGAACCAAGAGAAGCAACCTTGCAAACACGATATTCTTTCTGAAATTAAAATACCAAAAAATCTAAATAAAATATCACATTATTTTCTATATAATTAAATATCCTAAACAAGGATAAAAAAAATAAAATAAAATTCTAAATAAAATAGAAAAAAGATTTTAAATCAATGAGGAAAATTTTGCAAATCTTGAATAGTAACTTCCAAGCTTTATCACAAAGTCTTTATAATGTGTGATTGGTATTAAATTTTAACCTTATATAAAATAATAACCTTAGAATCTTTTGGAAAAACTTTATTTTTGATTCATTAGTCAAATCAAAAGTTATACTCATTACCATAAAATTTCATGTCACGAAAATAAATTCAATATGCATGCCTTAAGCCCAAGAACTAACTTCTTCCTTTACATAGATTACATTCATTAAAGTCTCATTTTTCTTGTTGTAATCTTGAAGCTTGACTTGACCTTAATATTTTGAATTAGCCCATTAAATATCTTTTTAATCTTTTTGGTCTTTGACCTTGAAATTGGTCCAATCATTACTAGAAAATTAATAAATAAAAATAGAAGTACCGACAGAAATATTTTGTCAATAAATTGCAGTGAATTTTACCGATAAAAATATTCCCTCAGTATATGCTGAGGGAATTACATTGGGAAACAAAATTAAAAAAAAAGCCAAAAAATACAATGACGTGTTATTTATACCAATGAAAATACCGATGGAATTTATTCCGTCGGTAAAATTATTAGTAAACTGTTAATATTGTTTATCATGTCAATTACAAAGGAAATCACCAACGAAAAATTCCATCGATATTTTCTAGAGAGCTCTGGAACTATTCACTTTCCAATTGCATTATTAATTACTTGTTCTTTACAGACAAAATCATTGACTGAATGAAAAATTGTCGATGTTATTCGGCGGATTTTTGAAAATTTTTTATTAAATTGAAATTTTAAATTAAATATTACAGACGGAATCACCGACGGATTGAAAAATTATCGGTGATATTTGGTGAGTTATGAATATTTTTATTAAATTGAAAATTTAAATTAAATATTACAGACGGAATCACTGAAAAAATGATTAAAAATATTAATATTTAATTATTTGTTGGTAAAACGCCCCAATAAAAAGTCTAGAATCCCTAATTTCACAACAGACGGACCTCCTTTCTTCTTCTTCTTCTTCTTCTTCTTCTTCTTCTTC
>Ga0325414_1003266_pt1 | contig 16812 bp, 10 predicted proteins | sample PopdelMetagenome_8_FD_206183 | JGI IMG/M metagenome (GOLD analysis project Ga0325414, IMG submission 206183) | Populus deltoides microbial communities from Bellville, Georgia, United States - Leaf-PdKOR-R3 | ecosystem: Host-associated > Plants > Phyllosphere > Phylloplane/Leaf | place: USA...
CATGTTTTAGGGTCAAGCCTGTGTTTGAATTTAGAATTTGTTTCTAGACTGGTTGATATGTAAAAACAAGTTTTTTATTAGAATAAATGACCTTCAATGTTTAAATTAGTAAATATAAAAAAATAATGTATGTATATATATATATATATATATATATATATATAAAGATGTGGGGAATGTATGTATAGAATGAACTACTGTGAAGCCTTTGAATGAGCTTGAATTGAACTTTTTTGTTTCACTTGGTGACCAAAAGTATTTATAAATCTCAACCATGTTAATTGACCTCATGAATAGTGGTGCTACAAATTCCTCATGGTAGGTGGAGTTGCAAGTGTCTAGTGGTGAGTAGAGTTCCAAGTGTCTTGTGGTGCGTGGGGTTGCAGGTTAGTTGTTGGTTGCTATACAATTAGTGGAGTTGGTGCTTCTGCTTCTACACAAAGAATTTGGTGTGCACCAAGAACATCGATGGGTGGTTTAGTATTGCATAAAGTGCGCTCGAAAGGGTGGTGTGTGACACCACTCTAACTTCTTTGAACTAAAAAAAATACATTAAGATGTGTGCTTGAGATAAGAGTACTGCGTTGAGCCTAAAAATATCGTGATCAACCCATTAAGCTTAGATAATGTTGGGCTAGGGTGTCTGGTTATAGGCTATGCCTAAATGGATGGTTAGGATTCCTAGTTGTTTGTTTGTTTTTTTTTTGCATATTTTTCATGCACCATCTCTCAAGTTTGAAAGACTTAACCATAACAAGTAAGAGGGGAATAAAAAATATATTTGTCAGGTTACCTTCTCGCAACTTTTGTTAACATGTTTGTAGAATAGGTGAGAGTTTGCTTGCAAGAGAGATGAGAGTTCAATGAGTTTTCTTGTTCTTTTTAATATAAAGGACATTATTTAGTTTTAAAAAGTGAAGGATGCTTTGTGATCGTAAAAGTAATGTTAATGCATTGTGTACGGAGACATTGTATGGATGGAAATTTTAATTAGAGATGTGGAGATTCCGGTGTGGGAATTTTATTAAAGACATGAAGAATTCATCTAGAGATGTGAAAATTTCAATAAAAATATAAAGATCTCGTTGTGGAGATTTTATTGAAGACATAGAGTCCATTTTGGAGACACGGAGAAATATTACTGCTTTTATTCAAAAGTTAAAAAAAAAATTCCCATGCAAGTGTGGTTACAAGTTTTGGATATTATATGATTGGGGTAATGCATTATAAGGATTTTTTCCTATTTATTTGGTTTACATTTCTTTCCTTATAAATTATTATAGATAACTTTTAGAGATCAATCTTTCAATCTAGTTTTACAGGGCATGACATTTCTTCATATCATGATAGTTGTCATGATAAAAATAACAGAACTTATTAAGGTTCTTTGTATTCATGTTACTTTTCATGGGAAGGAAGTATTTCATGAATTCTTTTTCCTTAATAATAGTCAATACCTTATTACGTGTAGTGATTAAAAATGTGGTCATGTGCTCAAAACATATCATGCGATCATCAATATATCCTTTGGTATTCCTTGAGGTTGTTAGGAGATTGATGGCATTTTGGAGTGCATGTTCTTTGTTGTTAGAAACAAAGGTGTTCTTATTTTATTACGTTAACTTCTTCTACTTGAATATGATTTTTCATTGTTTGTTTTACTTTAAGCAGAGTTTGGAAGAAAAGAGCATACAATCAATCTCATATAGAATAGTTGCATACCCTACTAATCAAGGTTTTAGTGGTAATAAGTTTGAGTAAATTCTCATTTTTATACATAACTTTTTTTATTTTCATTTAAGATTTTTTATATATAAAAACAAGTAAAAAAACTACATATATATATATATATATATATATATATATATATATATTTGTAAAATAAAATGCACGGGTCAAATAAGTAGTTTATTACTTCTCAGTAACTTCCCACATAACAAACACGAGCTTGATTTTAATTTTCTCCTGAACTTCTTACAAAAACAAATAAAAATTACTTTTAATAATATTTCTATTAATTTCATAATAACAAATTGACAACAACAATGATAAAAGGCTATAATCAGTCATTAACTGAACAAACAATTTTCCTAGTTACTTTATCTTGTTAATTAACAATACTACTTTATTTTTTTTATAGAAAATTTTTGGTTCATGTATAAGATTACGAGGCCACAAAAAAAACTAAATGACAAAGAAACAACCTTTGTTTATATCAAACGAGATTTTTGCAAAACCTGATATTTAGTTATTGTTTAGTTACTGTCTCGAGATAATAAAAAAAATAAATATAGTGGATATAAAAGAAATAAGATAAAAAAAAGACAGATAAAATTGTAATTGATAGTGATATATAAGTTAAAATAACTATCTCTTTATCGTATTTGGTTATAGTAGATAAAACAAAATAAAATATAAAAAAACTCCATTTTACATTTAATATGTATTGTTGTCAAACTAATATATTTAAAAAAATAATTAGATATATATTTTTTTTATTTTAGTTTATATTAAGTGTTAAAATTAACAATATTATAATAACTCTTGTTATAAAAACATAATCGACTTGAACCTTGCCACCGATCTCTGGTCGGCTATGATAATAATCATTTTTATTTATATATTGACTTGAGCCAACCCATGTTAACTCTCCCGACTTGTGACTTGGGCCTTGTCCTAATTGACCTTTTTAGTCGGATTTTAAAACTATAATAATATTTTATTCTTACATTGACTCAGGTCAACTCGAGTTAAAGCTTTTGATTTTTGAACCTAACCTTTTCTCGAGTTGATCCTCGAATCAAGTTGTAAAATTACAATAACAACCATTTTTATTTTATGTTGACCGAGATCAGCCCAAGTTGACCCTCCTGATACATGACCCGGGCTTTAACTCCGGTCAACCCTCAATTAGGGTCTAAAAGTATGATAATAACCATTTTTATCTTTATGTTGTTAATGATCAATCCCACTCATGACCAGATCCTTATCCAGGGTCAACTCTAGAATTGAGTTTTAAAACTATGATAATAATTATTTTTATTCTTATATTGACTCGGCTCAACCCGACTCGTGACCCGACTTTGCCCCGAATCAATCCTCGAGTTGGGTTTAAAAGCTATGATAATAATTATTTTTATCCTACATGCCTTAGTTGAATAATTTTAGAATTAAAAGTTTTTTACAATGATATTTTAAGAATAAAAAATAGTAAATATTGTCTCTAAATATATGACTTTTCTACATCTTATATTTTGAAAATACAAAAATTCACTCTAAAATTATTTTAGAGACATATTTATTTTTATGTTTTTATCTCTTTAATCAAATATATTTTTGTTTTTATTGTTTTTGTTTTTATTATCACAGGACAGGAACCAAATACTATCATAAAATATATGCATAAAAATGAAAAGTGATATATATATATATATATATATATATATATATATATATATAAAATCTTTGAATATATATGTATGAATTATTTTATATATTATTATACTAATTTTGAATTGAAATACTGCAATAAATTGGTAAACTCTTCGTACTAATTATATTGAAAATTTGAATGGCTTCTAGAACAGTATTGATAGCTTAACCTCCAATTCAACCACCTTATTAACGAGTTATCAACTAGAATTGACTAGACTATATAATTGATTTATTTTGTTTTAATACAATTATAAATCAAGGAAAAATCAGCGAATAAATAAATAAAAATTGCAATCAAACATAGACACGCAACTGGTTAAGGGCTAAAGATTTGTCATATGGATCAAGACTCCACGTTTTATAATTTTATTTGAACGGAACAAACCTGATGGGCAGGAGTATTAAATAATTAGAGAAAACCTCAAGACTAGCATTAATTATTAAGATGAGGGTCCTGACTCTTGGAGATATGCACAGACCTGTCTCCGATCCCATTTCCTGCAGAGCACACAAAAGAATAATTCTTGCAAGGAAGCTTGTCCAGTTTTCTTTCTCCGTGTTTGTTTAGTCACCACTGATGTTTTCCTTCTCTCTCTTTTTTTTCGTTTTTCATTTTCGTGGAAAGAAGATGTTTTCGTGTGTTTGGGGGCAATGGAGCACGACTGTTTTATGAAATTTTAAATTTTTTATTTTAAATTAAATTTTTTATATATATTTTTGATGTGTGGATATTAAAATAAATTTTTTTAAAATAAAATTCTATATATATTTTTTAATATATTTTTAAATAAAAAATACTTTTTTAAAAAAAAACCTCTAAACACTTTAAAAAAACACCCCATCTTGTCAACACAAACACCATTTTCCCGTATACTTGCTCCTGTCAAGGTTTTCAAGACTCGAAAATACACTAAACCAGGATTAAAATTGAGAGAGAGAGAGTACGGTTTATACGAGGTCAAATAAGCCTTGAAAATCCGGCTGAATATCAAACCATATATCAGGCTTGTAGGTTTCGTCCTTAAAAATGGGCCAGGGCAGACTAACCTTTTCTTACTATATGGGCTGAACAAGCCTAATTCTGCTTTTCTAGCCCATTAATTGAAACCTATGGGCCTGACAAAACCCTGCAAATATTGAAGTCGTAAGCCCATCTAGCTTCAGGGGCCTAATACCCAAGAATATTTAATTACTTAACCTTTCAAGGGCATAGGAGCAAAATCTTGAATCTTCTCTAACAAGTTCACAATTTCCTTCTCTCTCTTTTTTTTCCCCTGATAAATACCAGTGAGAAGACTAGAAGTTAGCAGCCCCTATCTTGCTCAGAAAGAAAACCTCAAAAATCTGTGTTTGGCTACAGAGAAAGAAACCAAGAAAGTTAAATAATAATAATAATGTCAGGTATGGAGAGACTGCAAAGAATGTTTGCAGGTGCAGGAGGCGCGCTGGGTCATCCACCACCAGATTCTCCCACTCTCGATTCCTCCGAGCAGGTCTACATCTCCTCTCTTGCCCTCCTCAAAATGCTTAAGCACGGTACGGTTTTCTAAAATCCACAACCTACGTATTCAATTTTAGGGTTTTGTTGTTGTTCTATGTAAATCCGAGTTTAAACCCTGAATTAGGATTTTGGATGTACTTATTTTTAATGAATTTAAGAATTGGGTGATTTTTGTGTTTGATTTTGGTGGATGTTGATGATAGGGAGAGCTGGGGTACCGATGGAGGTGATGGGTTTGATGCTTGGAGAGTTTGTGGATGAATATACAGTTCGTGTTGTCGATGTATTCGCAATGCCACAAAGTGGTACTGGTGTGAGTGTTGAAGCTGTTGATCATGTGTTCCAGACTAATATGCTTGACATGCTTAAACAGACTGGAAGGTATTATTTTCTATTTCTGTCAAGTTGATTTTGATGAAAATCATGTTGTAGTTTTTGGGTATAGTTCCGCTAATGATTTTTTGATTCTTTGTTTGGTGTTGCAGACCGGAGATGGTTGTGGGGTGGTACCATTCACATCCTGGATTTGGCTGTTGGCTCTCTGGTGTTGATATAAATACCCAGCAGGTTTTGCTTTGTGTTTATGCTTACGGTCTTGGTATTGATATTCTTAATGGTTGGTGTCATCGGTGAACTTTTCATTGATGTTACAGGTTGTCAAAAAATGGATTGCTAGATTTAGTCATTCAGTGATTATGATTAGTTTCTTGTGTGTGTCTGGGCTTTTGAGTAGGCAATAGGATTGTGTTACCTTCTGAATTCTCCCTCACTTGGGAAAAACTACTGCCTGAAATAGGACAGCTTGATTACAAAAGTCTAATGTGAACAGTGACTGCATGGGTCAGAAAAAACACCCTTTTGAATGATGCTGTTGGACATGGATATAAATGGACTGAGGACTCTTGATTTGGGGAGTGCCAATGTGACCTAGAAGACTAATAACACTTAAAACGTTATGGTGTCTTTCTCTTACAATTCTCCTTATCCTCTTACAATATTTTGATGAAATTTAGTTTTGCCACCATGCTAAGATTGTATTGATTGAGGGAAGGGTTCGTGATTGCTATGTCTTGTATTTGACTGTTGTTTGTTTCAGTAATTGTTACTGCTTGTTGCTACTAGAATTGACTGTTTTATTGTGTTTGATATTCAGAGTTTTGAAGCTTTGAATCAACGTGCTGTGGCCGTGGTGGTGGATCCAATTCAGAGTGTTAAAGGAAAGGTGGTAATTGATGCCTTTCGTTTGATTAACCCACAAACAATGATGCTTGGCCAAGAACCACGGCAGACAACTTCCAATCTTGGGCATCTGAATAAGCCATCCATTCAAGTGAGTGCATGCCAAAAGTGATTTTTTTTCAGCAAACTATTTTTCTGTTGCATCAAGATTTAACATGGTTCACTTGAAAACTTTCAGGCTTTGATCCATGGATTGAACAGACATTACTACTCCATAGCCATTAATTACAGAAAGAATGAACTTGAGGAAAAGATGCTTCTTAACCTGCACAAGAAGAAATGGACAGATGGTTTGACACTTAGGCGGTTTGATACTCATTCAAAAACCAATGAGCAGACTGTTCAGGTGAACAGACGTTATTGGAGTTCCCTTAATCTCTGTTGTGTTGTTTTCATTCTGTCTTTTAATTGTGTGAGAGGGCGTTTGTGATATTTGAGTGTCCTATTCATGAACTCCCATGTTGGATCTAGTTGAGTGTCATTACTCATCCAGCACTAAGGCAATGTCTTTTGTGTGTTCATGGTTTGTCATCATTCATCTAGCATAGTGTTCCATTACTCATCCTCCAACATTAGAACAATTGCATCCCGAGAAACGGGCTGGGGATGGGGCTCTAATTCTGACAGGTTAGCTGAATCTCTGGTAACTGCCATCTTATCATTAAGGCAATGCCATTTGTCTGTTTCTACTCTGGTAGGTACTAGGTGCATACAGTAATCTCCATTTTTGCAGTGCTATCTATCGTGATTGGTCTTGATATTTCTTGAAATCTGCAGGAAATGCTGAGCTTAGCTATTAAATACAACAAGGCAGTGCAAGAGGAAGATGAGCTGCCACCTGAAAAGCTGGCAATTGCAAATGTAGGAAGGCAAGATGCGAAGAAACACCTTGAAGAACATGTCTCAAATTTGATGTCCTCCAACATAGTTCAGACATTGGGCACAATGCTTGACACTGTTGTGTTTTAGACCTGACTTTATGTCATTCTGTACTCTGTTTCAAGTAGAACGATCTTGATTCATAATTTACTTTTAGATTTCCTTTCCTTTCATTGTTTGTTATGTTGTACTGGACTAGTTGTCATGGTGGATATTTGGAAGACAGTTCAATCACTGGGATCAATAGAGTCATTTTATTATCTGCTTCATGATTTTAGATTATGGGGTGCTCCGCTGTGCCTGTGTCTGCATGCTGATGTTTGGTGAATTTGTTGTGGAAGTTATAATTAGGTAATCTAACGCCAGTAATGTTGACCACCTACGACAACCTGGGTTTGAAGATTGGATGACCACTATCTAGTGATATCCTAGTAATGCTGACCCCTTCGACAACTCGGGTTTGACTGGATGACCACTCAAAGCATGTACAGCCTTGGGCTTTCTTCTTCTCCTTTTGAAGTGATCCTACAAATGAATGCATAGTCACGTGTTCAATTTTCTAAATTATCATGTCTTTTGGATGCGGGTTACCGTTCTTTCTTGGCACTCGTGGGCTTGCTGGCTCTTATGTTGAGCAAAGAGCTTAGGGTTGCAGTTGGGGAAAGATTTGAGCTCACAAAATTTTTGAATGTTTTTGAATAGTTAGAGAGAGAATGTGGTGTTCCTCTCAAGAAAAATCTTCCAAGTTGAAGTTCTTGATTTTTAAATAATAGCTTACCTATGTTGACAACTTAAGAGTTTACATATTTCCTTTCGTGTGATGGTTAATAACTGTTTCTTTCATCAATGTTTGTATGATGAAATACGGGACTGTGGCGATGATTTGGCCATGGGAAAGTAAATACATGAAATTTTTTCTCTTTGTTTGAACTTTTCAGTTGGTAGATTATTTCCTTAACTGGGTGGATATTATTTGCTCGTTGACATGAAGATGGGTGCTGTAATTTGATTGCGCGGTGTTTGTAAAATGATAAATAATGTTCTGAGAATTTGTAGTGGCGGGATGAAGACCCTACATTAAATATATAGGGTTATAAGAGGGGGACTATCGGTGCTGCTTAATCTGTAAACTACAAACGTGACAGGTATTTTTATAACCCAGAAGGTGCTATGCTGATTGCTTGATGCCTCTCTACTACGAATGGATTGCTTATTGTTATAGAAGAACTTGAAAGGATCAGATTTTGTGGACAACAAAATTGTGATTGATGCATCTGGTCTCAAAATTTAGTCTTTTGTAAAGTTTCTGCCTCAAAGACAGAAAGTATTGTCGTAGCAACAGTGGTTTCTTCCCTGATTTCCGCACATGTCTCTCTCTCTCTCTCTCTGTGAGTGTGTGTGCACGCACATGATTGAACTGCCTAGCTCTTCCTTTTGTTAATAAGAGGGAGGGTTTTGGTTTAGAGCCACGGGCAAGCTCACCGAGGGGTCCGTTTTACAAGAGAAGATGCTAATTGTTTCTCTTGCTGGTAGGTTAACTAGTTTTTCAAATTTCATAAACTTCAACACCACAAACGAGAACATGACTTGTGAATTAGGCAACCACCGGCTATAATCTAGAGGAGTATAAAAACGGTTTCTCATAAGCGAAACCTAGTTATTTATTCTTTAATCTTGATGTGCATGCTTGCTTTCCATTGCCAAGGCCAAAAAAAACAAAAGGATGAAGATGCTCTTGACTCTTAAGCCATCTTAACAATTCTAGCACCTTTGCGCCAGGACCAAGATTCAGAAGGGGATTTGGGCAAAGGTGGAAGTAACACAGCCTTTCTCCATAGACCGAATGGCCATCCCTGACAGTGACAGAACTCCTTGAGTATCGAGCGCTTTGGAAAATCTGGAAAACAAAACTCGTTGAAACTTGAACATCGAGAGAAGCTTGGCTTGGCAGAAACAAATGCTTCCCTGCTCAAAGCACTTGAACAACAGGATAAACAACTCCCAACAGAGAAAAATTCCTCTCTTGTATCATCATATTCATCGTTGTCATCGTTGCCGTCGTCCTTTTGTTGAACAGCCTTCGGGGTTACAAACAATTCTCCTGTTTTCGGAGAGTATACCCAGGAAAAGCTGTCCGTGAAAATAAAGGGTTTATGCCTCAACTTTTCCATGGCTCTGCTTCGAATTTCTGAAACAATAACCTGAAGAAGGAAAACACACTCAGATTAGCGAGGATAGAAAGAAAGAACATGATTTTTCTATTCTTTTCCTTTTTTTCTGTGAGGGGGGTTGGAACATGAATTTTTCAATGGTGAAAAGTGAGTACTTCCTGCTCATCATCAACGTCAGCAGTTGGATACTCTTCCTCAGGGCTTGAAGTTGAAATCCGTCCACCACAAGTACTGCAATTAGAAAACACATCCTTCAAAGTTGCAGCAAGGAACTTGCATTTCTTAGAAGGATTCGGTGCCTCTTCATGGTGAAAGACGCCCATGTTGAGAAGAGAAAGTTTGGTGGTATTTCCAACTTCAATGGTATGGGACAAAATATATACAGCACTAGCATTTATAAGTCATAGTTTTTGTTGATGTCCACATTGACTGGCTCCTGTGATAGTGGCCTTGCATCTTACTGACAGCAGTGGCTTTCGATCCTTTGGGGTAAAGACGAAGTTAAAAAAGTTGAAAGACGTATTAGCAAATTACTCAAAAGTCCCACTTTAATTTCTCACTAGTGAGATGCACGCGTGACGTGGCGGGGAACTTTTCACCGACGTTATTGGATTGTTAACTCGTCAATCTAATTTTTTTTTTTAAGATTCGAAAAAATCTTATTTTTTCAAAAAATGTATTTTATTAGTCTAGATGAAGAAGTGAAACTCTGATTGTCACAAACTCTTATAAGAGATGCACGCCCTGACTCGAACTCGAGACCTGCTGTGCATATCTTAAACTCTTTACCATCACGCTATACCGTTTGGGAACTTGTCAATCTAACCTGTGCACCGGTTAGGTTTTAAATTAAATTCAATGAAAATTAATTATTCTTGTTTAGCCATTCTTACTTGGATCAAGTTTGGTTCTTTAAAAATATATTGAAAACCACATTGATTTATTATTTTTTAAAAAATATTGATATTGACCCGATTATTATTCTTGTTATATTTTGGATCTACTTAAATTAAATTGAGTTAATTTATCTAACTCATAATCTAAATGATGATCTTGGTTATGTTAAATAACTTTGTTTTGTATAACTTATTTTTTATTTAATTAAATAATTATAAAAATAAATATTTGCATGATTGATAATGAATTAAATTATCAAGGAGAAATATATATTTTTAATTTAAATTATATTTTTTATTAATGTATTTCTTTATTATTTAATAAAAAAATATTTTTTTAATCGCAAGCATTATTCTTTAAATGAAAATCTATCATGACTTCGATAGCAAAAATTTTTAAGAAAACAATCAAAATAATTCTTTTAATAAAAAAAAACCTTGAACAAAACAATAGAGAAGGGTAAGTCATTTGTGCTAAAGAGACGAGGCTCGCATACTTGGCCCAACAAAAAAAAATCTTGTGCGCGTGGGCTTTGCAAGGCTAGAACCGTGACTTGATTTCTTTTTTTTTTTTTTCTTTTTGCTAAAGGGCGAATGGCCTTTTTATATATAAAGAAAATAAAGCAAAAAAACATGTTATCTACCTATCCAATATTCGATGACCAGACAAATCACGGAAAAAATAGGTTATGTTTTTTCAAACATAAAAAATTATTTTAAATCTATTTCATTTAAAAATACTCTCTTGATAAATTTATTTATCAATTTAAAATACCTCTAAATCGATTAAATAACACAAAATTAAATCAAAAACAAAAAAAATCTAAACTCTGTTATACTTTTTCTAGTAATATCAAAGCTAAAAAACACATTCATCTCGTGAAGAGAAATACATTAACACTAAATTTGATTTTTTTTGTTAATAAAAAATAACAAATTATTACTGTCTCTCTCTTCCATTATTTTTAGACAAGTCTCCTTTTCTTTTTGCAAATTTAAAATCTAAAATATAAATAAAATAAATTTTAAAACAATTCATTAAAGGGACAAAAATGAAATTGAAAAATTCTTTTGGCTAAGATCTTTTAAAAAAGATGCATATTCAATAGTAATAAAATATAACCCTATAATTTTGAAGGGTGTAGCTGAACTGGTCAAACCCCTGAGTTTGTTTCTCAGAGTTATTAATTTAAGTGCCACAAAACTCAAGGTCATTGGAAACTTACATGGTTGTTAACTTCAGGGTTTTGGGGGATTAGTCGAGATACGTGTAAACTGACCCGGACACTTATGGTTACCAAAAAAAAAACTACCCTACATTATGTTTTTTTGTCAGATTCGGTTCTCAAATTTTTATTTTTTTGCTAACAATAAAACTAGATTTTTATTTTATAAATTTGGTTATTAATTTAATGTGGGGATGTTTTTTTATATCCAGATAACTTTATAAAAATAATAAAATAAATATAGGCAGTTCAATTCTAATACAATATAATATAGAATGATGAATTTAAAGGAAAAAAAACTAGTGGCTAAAAAAAATTTGAAAAAATAAAATAGAAAGAGAGAGTGAAACACCATACGAGTCTATGGTGAATTCTATCTGGGTCCACGGTGTTTCAACTGCGAAACAATGATCTGTTACGGGGACCCTCAATCCTCGATTCACGGAAGCCATGTCTTAAAAGAGTGTTAATCATGTCGTTTTCAAGTAATCACTTCAAGCAGAAGTCAAAGTGAAGGAGGACATGATACCAAATCGTGAACGCAATTTATTTGATTACTTGAGAATGATGCCCTGCCGTACAAGTTATTACCGGTAAACAGAAACGTCCATTGAATTTATTTTTGTGTAACAGAAACTAGGAACAAAACTCGGATTTGATCCGAATGAATTCTATTTTAAGTTAAAACAATACTAAAATGCAATTAATTAGGCGTATGAAATTTAATGAGATGGTGGAAAATGGTATGGCAAGCTTAAAATTGGATTTCCTCTTCTCCAACTTGAGCATGAAAGTAACCTGACCACGAAAGTAGTTAATTTTTTAAAGTTTTTTTTTTTTTATAAATATATTAAAATAATATATATTTTTTAAAAAATTATTTTTAATATTAATATATAGTATGAAAACATTAAAAAAAAATTAATTTAAAACAAATAAAAACTTTTTAATTTTTATCAAAAATATTTTTAAAATACAAAAACAAACAAAATTCAACCGTTACAAAGTGTTTGTAAGAAATAAATTGAAGAGAACAGAATTACAGGCAAATATGAAACTGCAAGAAATGGGAGTGTGTTTGCAATCTTCATCCACAGCAAGCAGGGATAGAACCAGAAGCAACCATGACGAATCAGAGTTCTTCGTTGATAATGATAAATGCATTGCAGACAGCCTAGCCAGGCCCAGATTCGCCACTTAGACAGGGTTATTGAACTGATGTGCGATCATATTCACGCCAATAAGGGCAACTCATGGCTAACGTAAAAAGCAAAGCAGTTGAATTGACAAACTAGATAGTAAAATGTAGAAACTAGTGCAGATACCACCATCAGAAGACGATCTTTTAACCTGCAGACAAACTCTCCAAACACCACATTTCACCTACTTTCAGCATGATAAAATGGAAAACGGTCCCGTGCTGCTACATCTACATCAGAGACGAATTTCTTTTTGGTGTTATCAAATATAATTTGATTGTTTACTCACAGAAAAAAATCTTCTCAGCTTGCATCCAAAAGTTTCAGACAACCAAACCCTGCAGAGATTTGGAACTCGAATTCGGCAGGGTTTTTGAACTAACGTGTGATAATATTCACAATAACAAGAGCAACCACAAAGCAATGTGAGAGCATAGTAGAATTGACGAATGCATAAACTGGAGCAGATGCCACCTCAAAAAAGTAAAAAATTGTCATCTTTCAACCTCACACAAACCCTCTAAAACGCTCAACTTGCCTCCTTCTAGCAGTGAACAGATGGAGAATCTGTCTGATGTTGCTACACCTACATCAGAGATGATTTTCTTTCTGGTGTAACCAAATATAAAGGATTGTTCACTCACAGAAACAAATATCAGATACTAAAGAGTCATGATCATCTTACACAACTATACATCTTTAGTGAATCTATCCCTTCATTTGATCAGTTGCATGTATAGAACAATTTCACAGCGAATTCAATGTCTGATCCTGAAGCCAAAACCACTGATAAGCTAAGAGCAAGTAAGGAGACCATATCAGAAGGGTCATAAAAAGGGTCATATAACTCAATCATTTCGACACACAGAAGTTGAAATCATAGATATAAGATGATTATAGTATGGCCAAAGGAGTTAACCTAACTTCTAGGATAGAATATTTAAAAGCAAACGCAGCACTCAACAATAAAATTTACCAAAGAACGTCAAAATCATGAATTTAGAAAAAATTGAAGGAAGAATTACAAATCTAGACTAATAAAACTACTTTACTACCCAACATCAAATTGTAGCAAAATCAAAATGATACCAAAGGAGTAAAGCATACAAGAAATGAAAGAGTCAAGTGGAGTTGCTGGGAAGTAAGAGAAATAAGAGACTGCAGCTTTACAACAGCAGAGGTTTTATCAGGAGGACATTTCGAGAGAGAGACATTCAAATACTGGAGAGCCTCGTCAAGCTTCCCAGCAGCCAAGGCTGCACAGCCTGCCATGTAAGTCCCATCTGCCATTTTAGCATCATATTGAGGATTTGCACCCGAATCGGAGCTCATGTTAGTCTTTACTATGTGGGTTGAGGATTGTGATGGCGAGTCGAGAAGGGCTGTGGAACGGCTGTATTCCAATTCATTAATAGCAGTCTCGATTTCAGACATGAGAGTTTCTGGGTTTGATGAGGCCACGTTTCTCACTCCCTCAAACACGCTCCAGTGAGTGCTCCCTTCTTCAGAACCCATCTATCTTCCGCTAAGCAACCATAGATGGTGTTCGTCCTGTCTCTGTTTTGGTTTGAAATTTTTACTTCCCCTGTTCCGATGGCGAAAGGAGGGGGGGCTTCTTGGTTCCATTTCACTGCTCTTATAGGTATCGCGAGGAGACATGTTAGTAAGCAGCAAGGCAGCAGCTTTTGGACTTGAAATTTGTAAAAATAAAATAAACTGATTATAAATAACAAAGCGAGTGTTTCAACTAATTGGATTGGATTTTTATCTGCATCATCTCTGTATTTAATAATAAATATAGGAAGTACAATGAGATTGTACAACTATTATCAAACTGTAAGCTTGTCATAATCAGAAAAAACCTAAACTGACTTTGATTTGTGCAACTGAGTATTAACTAAGTAAGTGCATGCTCTAACACCCCTCTGTAAATTCATGGGTGATTGGCAAACCATGAGTTTGAACCTTAGAAATTGAAACTGAGTTGCAGACTGCCCTTTGGTAAAACGATGAACCCAACTAATCCTATCTGACTAGAACATCTTTATTAACTACCTTCTGTCTAACAACATGATAGTCAGTTTTCACATGTTTGATTTGGGCATGGAAGCTAGCATCTGAAGCTAAAGCTAGTGCTCTAATGTTATCACACTAGATAGTATGGGGCAATGAAAGATAAGTTTGGAATTCTTTCATTAACATTCCAATCTAGAATGCCTCTATCGTAGCTAAAACCATGTTTCGGTACTCTGCTTATGTGTTCGAACCCAAGACAACTCCTTGTTTCTTGGCACACCATGATATTAAATTCATGCCTTGAAAAATATTGAATCCATAGGTGCTTCTTTGGTTATCAGGATTTCTAGCCTACATGACGGTCATAGAAAACAATTAAGTTGGCAGCAGAAGGTGCATCAAATAGGTCATAGTTAATTGTGCCTTTCAACTAGCAAAGGACTCTCTTGATTGCCATCCAATGAGAGTCTTGTGGATTATGCATAAATTAACATAATTGATTTACTACATAGGAAATATCATTCTTGAAGTCGTAGGACAGACCGAGCTAGCTACAGGTACCCTGCTGGATTTATATTCATTCAGTTTTGATTCGTTTCAGACCTTTGGAATTGGAGTTTTGGATTTTTGCTGGTGAACAGCATACCAAAAGGTTCTGGGTGGCTACTTGAGACCGAACCATGACATATATGTGTGTGTGTGTGTGTGTGTGTGTGTGTGTGTGTGTGTGTGTGTGATCACTCTCATTGTTTCGTTGCTGGATCCCTTCAGGCGCTGCTGGTTTCCTAGGGGATTTTGCCCAGTTGGCAATTCATTTCTTCATATTTTGCCTTGTTAACAATTTTACTTGTGTTTTACAGTTTTTTTTTTTCAATTAATTTTCAAGATAATTAACAGAAGGTTCCCTCGGAGTGATCACACACGTAGCTTTTATCAAAACCAAAATATTTGGGGATCTAAATGTGGTTATCGTGTGTTACCATGAACAAAGGCAAAATTGATGTGTTCTTTAACCAGGGCCATACAAATGATTGTTAGGTCATAATCTTGAAAATAAAAATGAGAAAGAAAGCTCGATCCATGTCTTGGTCCATGCCATTAATCATTCGTCTCATGATGGAGAAACTTCACAATCATTCGTTACATGATAGAGAGAGTTCATAGAAGTGCAATTTTAATTGAGCAAGGAACAGCCCCAGTGGTTCATGTGGCTCATGGGCAAAATGTTATTACTTTGGTCAGGTTAGAAACAAAAGGCCATAACATTCCTCATATGATTCATGCATATCAATATAAGAACTTGGCACTTCTGTTTGTATACTTGAATTCTCAAATTCATATTTTGTGCTAACAATTCACATCAAAAGCTAGAGGGGCTAGCCATGATTAGCACATAAATATCATTCCCAAAGCCTGATGAACACGTTGTCAAGCTAGTTATTGTTGGTCTTGAATAAAAAGGAAAATATTTCTATTAGACACTCTCTCATAACGAATGAAAACTGAATGAGTATAAATCCAGCAGGGTACACTTATAAATAGTTGGTTTAACTATTGGAGAGAAAGTGTTAAAATAGTCGATTCTATATTTTTTTATTAAAATATTATTTTAATATATTTTTAAAAATAATTTTTTTAAAAAAAATAACTATAACCACACTTCTAAATTACACTCTTCTCCTAGCTTTTCTCCTCTCAAGTTTGGCTACTGAGTTGGCTCGGATTCTGGAAGTACACCAGTCAAATAATGGAAAGGATGGTGAGTGGTACAAAACATTTTAAAACCAGGATATTCTTTAGGTTTTAAACTTCATGTTTTAGAGCATGTTAAGATAACTCTATCAGGTTGTGAGAGTTGAGGACTTTGAGGAGATGTAATGCTAGGATGTGTTTGATGGAGAAATGAATTTGTCTCTACGCAGGAGTTTGAAGGATTCGCAGGAATGACAATATCATAGTCAAGAGAGAAGGGTAAAGAATATTTTTTTGGTAAATGTGCTCAAAGAAATACTGTCTTTTTTAATTTTTTCTGTAATTAATATAACGTGGGCTGATCCAGCTTTCGCGGTCAGCCTTACAATTTGACTCTCTTTGAGCATTGCCTCGTCGTTGTCTCACGAGAGTAGTCAGGGCTTCTAATTTTATCGAACTTCTTTCCCTAAATTACACCTTCAAAAATCACAACCGTTAAATTTATGAAACCACTTGCAATGAACGAGATTGCTTGTTCATCATGACTTGAGGAGTTGC
>Ga0325414_1003267_pt1 | contig 16809 bp, 7 predicted proteins | sample PopdelMetagenome_8_FD_206183 | JGI IMG/M metagenome (GOLD analysis project Ga0325414, IMG submission 206183) | Populus deltoides microbial communities from Bellville, Georgia, United States - Leaf-PdKOR-R3 | ecosystem: Host-associated > Plants > Phyllosphere > Phylloplane/Leaf | place: USA...
CCAAATGAATGAGAGAGAGATTGGGGAAATCAAAGGTAATTCCAGGAATGATGATATGTGGTTTTTTAGCATTTAAGATTTTCCGTTAATTCAAAGCACATGAAAATGAAATGCTATCGAATTGCTTATCTCCCATTTCAAGCACGATTGAATAAAATATCTTAGCCAAGAGAAATCTTAGTTGAAAACATCTCGCAAAATACAAGAAATAAAGTGATAATACCCTAAAATCCAAGGTATATAAATAAATAAAAAAGTTTATTTAGTTTTTGTGATAGAGATTAATCAATATGTCCTAAGGATTTCTTATTCTTAATCTAAGGAACTCCATACTAGTGATAGAAACTTGAGTACATGCAAAAACAGTCCTAATCATGGGGGTTTAAAGACCATCCGATGATAAAGTCAGTATATTTATAGAAAATATATTAAATAACTTAGGGTAATAAATGACTTAAAAGAGCATTGAAATTCAAGGAATAAGGATGTTTCTTCTTGAGTTTCAAGTTGGTTAATGCTCTAAAATCTATATATCTTTATCTTAAAAGATGAAAAAGTTATGACCTTTTACTTAGATAGTTTAGGGAGTATTTATACAAAGGAGTTCATTGTCTAGGTAAACCAAATCTTCTTTCTTTCTGTTTTTGTAAAACCTTCTTCAATCTTTTCTTTCTTCTGCCATCATGACTTTTAAAAAAGAAAAAGGAAACATATCTCCTGAAGGTGATTTAAGTTTTAGGCATGAAATTAAAACCACTCATCGCAGATCTCTGGTTATAAGAATTGACTTAAAATCTAAGAGGGATGGTGCCTAACCTTCTTCCGCTGAAAGAAGGGATGAGGATGTTCCCTAGTAGGTTTCAAACTTAAGGGGCCAACTAAGACTACCTAGGACTCTTATGGATGACACACAAAGTTGAATGACTAAAAAAAACACCATATTCTAATACTTGTTCTTTATGATTGATAAGTATTATCCCAACTCCATTTCCATTTATATTGGAAGCACTATCCACTTACAATTTCCAGACAGGAAGTATCACAAGTGATTTTATTAATGTTTTTTATTCAGCTGAAAGTTCTAACGTTGAAGTTGGATGATCAAGGGTATCTATTTGTTCTGTAAAACAACATTTAACAATGAAGTTTGCCAAAGCATGACCCTTTATTATTAGATAAGGTTTATACTGAAGTCCAAATTCTCCTAGCTCTATAGCCGATTTAACTAGACACCCAAATAATTCTAACTTATGAAGAATCTGTCTTAGTGATTGTTTTGTCAATATAGTTACTTGATAAGTTTGGAAGTATGACTTTAACTTTCTAGAGGTGCTTACCAATGCTAGAACTTGTTTCTCTAGTTTTAAGTATCTTTTTTCTTCATCATTAAGAGTTCGACTAGAGTAAAACACAAGTTATTGTATGCCTTCATCTTCTCTTACTAGAATTGAACTCACCACTAAATCTGTCACCTCTAGGTATAGAAATAAATCATCATTCTCTAGTAGTTGAGATATAATCTTAAAGGATGACAAATAAATCTTAAGTCCTTTGGCAATCCTCAATTCATTACAAGTTGGCTATGTTTGTTAGTTTGAAGAACAATAGAGTGCACTCCCCCAAACGAGCAATGAATTTGTTAAGAGGAATCAATCTCCCTGTAAGGTTTTGTACTTCACATTTTGTTAGGGCATCATGTCTAGTATGGCTTGATTTTTTTTAGGATTAGGCTCAATTCCCTTGGAGCTTACTAGAAAACCAAGAAATTTTCCTCCTTTGATGGCAAAAACACATTTAGAAGGGTTGAGTTTCACATGATATTGACTCAAAACAACAAAAACTTCTTTAAGATCTAAAATATGTTGCTTAAAAGTCATTTTCTTTACTAACATGTCATCAACATATCCCTCCACAATTCTTCCCAACCGATTCTTGAATGTCTAATTAACTTATCGTTGATATGTTGCCTCTGTGTTTTTTAATTTGAACGATATAGCTCTGTAATAATAAGTACTAGACTCAATTATAAAAGATGTTTTCTCCTTATCTTCAAGATGTATAAGGATTTGATTGTATCCTGAGTTGGAATACAAGGATCTCAAGAACTAAAAACTCGTCATAACGTCTACCAAACAATCAATTCTTGGGAGTGGATAATTGTCTTTTGGTCAAGCTTTGTTTAAGTTAGTGAAGTCCACACACATCCACCATTTGTTGTTACTTTTCTTGACCATAACGACATTTGCTAATCAGGTCGAGTACAATACCTCCCTAATAAAGCCAACGGTTAAAAGTTTATTTACTTCTTGAGTTATAGCTTTCTATCTTTCTCCCCTAAATTCTTTTTTTTTTCTAGAGGATCAAATATGCAGTTAGATCAATCCTTAGTTTATGGGTAGCTATTTTTGGACTAATACCTGACATCTTTGATGCATATGTTGTGAAATTAAACTTTAGGATATGCATGAGCTCCATCAATGATTGCTATTATGTTGGTGTTAAGATGGATCCCACTTTAGTGATTGTTTGCTCATCTTTTCCTAAAAAAATTTCCTTTAATTTCTTAGCAACCTCACTTCTGATTTCTAGTCTTTCCTTCAAAGACCTTTTTTGGTCCGATATCAGCACTTTCTTACCCTTCAAGTAAGTAGTGGCACATTGTCTTGAGGCTGTCTAATTTCCCCGTGATGTGGCTATTCCCTTATGAGTTAGGAACTTCAAAGTCAAGTACCAAGTACTGATGATGATGTTGATTTGATGTAGAAAGGATCTTCCTAGAATGGATTTATAAGCCAATGCCATATTAATCATCATGAAGCTTTTTGGAGTGAAGCATATTTTGGAGGGGTGCCCATTATAACAGGTAATTCTAAGGCACCCTTCACTAGCATGCCCAAACCCTCAATACCAATGAAGAGAGTTTTTAACAATGTTAGTTTTAAAGAGGGGATTCTTATTCGGATCATATCTTATGTGAAGAGGATGTTAACTATTATCATTGTTTACTAGTACCTGATGTACTTTATGATTAAAGATAACAGTGGAAATGATGAGAGAGTCCTCATATGGAAAAGTCACTCATTCTCCATCTTCAAGAGTGAAGACTATTAGCACGTTCCATTGAACCAGTGATATAATAGTGGCGAGGACTTGTTTCCTATACTTCCTCTTTTCATTGTTGGAATCCCCCCTAATAGAGTTTCACTCTAAGATTACATTGATCTCAAGTAAAGCTGTAGCGAATTGACCAAGGTCTTCTCTATTTTGTTTATGACAAAAATCCTTCTTTAAAAACTAACAAGGTAGTCCTTAGCTATCAGTCTTTCAATTTCATTCTTTAACACATAACAGTCCTATGTATCATGTCCCTTATCTTTATGAAAAATACAGTGCTTTTTAGAAGTGAGTGTCCTAGGAGGAGACTTCATTGGCAAAAGATATTTGACAAACTCTTTTGCCTTAGAAGGCTACAAGGACTTTAATGAATGAGGTTTTCAATGGAGAAGCATGTGTTTAAGGATAATCCAGACATTCATTAAGTGGTTTCTTCTAGCTCTTCTTGGGATTGTTATCTCTTCTAGAAGAACAATCTTACTTGGGCGAGTGAACTCATTTAGAGAACATTTCTGATTATTTGTCCCTGGTAAAACAAGGAGGACAATGGCGTAGCGTACTTTCCTACTTTACCCGAATGTGGCTCATCATGGTTTTCTTTATCTTCAATAATCTTCTATCGAGCAAAGCGTATAAATCCTTTCACAAGGTTTTTTCCCTCACCTCACTAATAAAGATTTCTAAAGCTACCAGTTTGATTAAGTCTTCAACCTTAAGCATTTACTCTTTGAATCTTTTGAGGTGTATCTTTATAGACTAGTCCTCTACTTGGGTGATTCTAAAGAGTTAAGTGGAACTCTTTTTTGCTAGAATGTCTGTATTGAAACGTGCCACTAATTTGGCACAAAGGTCACTAAAGCTGGCAATTGAACCTAGTTTCAGGTTGTTGTACCATGCTTTTACTAAATCTCTAAAAGTCGTTGGGAGGATCTTTCATATGGCATAGTTATCCTGAATGACTAGTTTTAGACTGATGCGTATATTTTATACATGTTCTCTAGGATCTATAAGTCTGTCATAACTATCCAGGTTCATTTTAGTGGCGATGTAATCTTTGGGTATCCAGATGTTCAACACACATCTAGATAGAGGAGAATCTTTAATCTAATAAGAAGTGTAGACATCCTCATGAATTAATTATTCTTCCATCTATTTACCACTCTTATGCCTAACAGGCTCAGTATAACTTCATGTCTCTAGTGTAGGATGTCATGATAGACAAACAACCTCTTTCTTACGCTATTCAGATGGAAATCTAGAAAAACCATTTCACGCTTGAGAGTCATTAGGGCGTGTATGCTTCTTAGAATGACTTGATGACACCTGAAGTTGAAGACCTTCTACTAGATCATTTTATCCATGTTCTTTTGGATAATGTAATTGTCTATTAATACCAGATGGGGCTTACTGTTATGGAGGTGAATGAAGAGATGCAACAATTTATTGAGGAGGATGTGGATTCTCTCTCGCTTGTTGATTTCCCAGCATTGCTTAGGTGAGGAGTTGTATCTGTTTCATAAGTTGTTGAAGGATTGGTTATGCGGGGTTAAAATATTTGTCATGGCAGAGAGATGAACAACTCATCCTATTCCATAAGTGTCCTGATTATCTGTCATTAATAACGATAATGAGAGAAAATAGTTAAACAAACGACTCCAAAGATGATGTCCTAAAATCTATCTATGTGTGTGTGTGTGTGTGTGTGTGTATTTATATATAAAGGTCATTTAATGTTTTAGATAAAGGTTAATCAATTTGTCCAAGTGTTTAGATTTTTTCTTCTTAATCCAAGAAACTCTAGACCTATGATAGAAGCTTGAGTACTTGCAAAAACCATCCCAATCAGAAGGACTTAAAAACCCTCTTATGATAAATTTAGTATATTTATGGAAAAATTTATTAAATGACTAAGGGTAATAAATGACTTTAAAAAAATTTAAATTCAATAAACAAGGATGTTTCTTCTTGAGTTTCAAGTTGGTTAATGCTTTGAAATCAATATATCTTTATCTTAAAAGATGAAAAGTTCTGACCTTTTACCTGGATGGTTCAAGTGATATTTATACCCCATGAACGTTGTCATTTTCAAAGAATGGAAGGATTGAAGAGCCCTTTGCTTTTGGCGACATTAATAGGAGACAAATACAACTTACATATTATTAATGAGATAGTAAGTATGGCAGGTCTTTTAAGAGATCTTGTATACACCTATAAGTGCAAGCATGATGGTTTATTATGTCTTTTATACTTTTATTGTAGATGATCGTCCATGATCAAGCATATAGCCTTAGAATTTGGACATTACCAAGTTCTTTGGGTTATGGATGTTCGTCAGACCCATGTTACCATGGGCTTGACTGGCTGTCAAGTTCAAATTCTTTGGGTTTGACATATTCACTAGACCTGTGTTACATTGGACTTGGCTGACTAGCAAGCCTAAGAACTTTGGATCTGACATATTCATTAGACCCATTTTATTTAAGATGATTAAGATTTTTATAAAAATCTTAACAAAAAAGTTAACTCATGAGAAAGAAAGAAATAGCTCACTCATGGCAATTGAAGATTTCCATCACATACAATTAGTTTTATTATGATTTTGATTACTCATCACCAATCCATAGAGGTCATCCTATTTCTTTTATCAAGACCTATATATATTCTTTTTTTTTAATTGGAAACAACTAACAACAATTGATCAATTCTAGTTTCTTGTATATATACTAACTTTGATGTCTTTGTTTTTGTTAGACAATAATAAATTATCAATAGTAAAAGTATTTTATTTCGAGAAAAAAAACTCCATTATTGTTAGTTAATTCAATTGCTAACATATTGATACCTTAAAAGATAAAATATCACATATGAACTGAAACAAAATATTTCAGAAAAAAAAAGACATAAAAAAAACATATTGTAAAATAAGTATTTTTTTTCCTTCTTCAGTTATCAATAATTAAATATCATACCATTTTATTTGACAGGCATGGGTTTGGTTCCTTTATTTCTTCTTCTTCTTTAACGACAACATGTGCTTTAAAATGTGTTTAATGTGAAAGGTTTTTGAAATTTTAGATAGATCTTATTAAGAGAATCCCATTCAACTAATTAGACATGATAGTTAATCCAATCCTTAGCACATTTATTGAATTGACCTCAAATAAGATGGATGTAAGATCATTAATAGTATATAATTAAATTTAATTTACTATTTTGAGTGTCAATAATTGAATACCAAATAGAATTTAATCTCCAAACATTATACTAAAATAAATTAGAGATAAATCCCTTAAATTTATAATTTCAATGAGAATTATTTAATGTTAAAATTAACTTCTCTAAAATATTAATCTACCCAATTTTTTTTTAAAAAAACCTTTAGAAAAATAAAATAAAAATAATGAGAATAATATAAAAAATAAAATAAGTTGAATTTTATCTCAAACATCTTAATGACATACTTAAGGTATTCAATAACAAAATTATATTGCTATTTGTCTCATAATTGTCACGAAGTAGATTTTTATTTTTATTTTTTCTTAGAAACGAGAGGAAAAAAGAACTATAGAACTAGTAATTTATCCTTGCATTTTTAAGCGAAGCCCATAAAGGTACATAATGTAAACAAAACAAGAAAAAAAATTAAGATTAAAAAAGAGAAAAATATAAAAATCTTTAATTTCTCAGTTATATCCCTTTTCCTTTAAAGCGGCCCTTATCATCCCTAGTTGCCACCCACCCTAATTTCATAATACCATTGTTATTAGGTATGAATTTTCCTTCCCTCTGTATTTAACTGTTTCTTTCTTTTCCTCAATTCTTGGAATTCCATATGATAATATACTTCAAGAAGATTTTCAAGGTTCAATTATTTTATTGCAGTTTTCTTTTTCTTCATGATTAAATCCTTCAAAAAAATAAATTATTTTTCATAAATATATTGTCCTTAAATAGAGTACGTAATATTGTTGTTTCACCAAAATCATGGTAATTAAACTGAAATAATTATGTGGAAAAAAAATATTGTATAATTTTAGGGTTTATGATTTTGACTAATTATATGGATAACATATTAATGACAAGAAGAGAACCATCTTATGGAAGCAGCTACAATAAGGGAATGGAAAACATGAAATGGGTGGATATATATATTTGAAGTATAGAAGGTTTGTTCATGAGAAATCTTGGATTTTTAATGAAAATGCCTTGTTTTATAGTTGGGGAAGTAAATATCATACTAGTTAGTCATCTTGTCAACAATAATTGGTTTTAAAGAAATAATGAGCATGACATGTTTTTTTTTTTTAAGGATAGGGATTGCAAAACAAATATGTTGAAATCATATTCATTAGTGATGAATTGTAATATATATGTACAATTTTGGTTAAAATATTAAGATATTAGTGAAACGCTAGAAATTTAAGCTGATGATAAAAAAATGAATAATAAAAAAAATAACATATGTATATTAAATGATTATAGATGAAGATTTATGAATTTAAATCCTAAGGTATGGTAAGCTTTAAAAATAACTCGAGACAAGATACCTAATAAAACAAAAAAAAAAATAGTTGAACTAAAGAATAAGGGCAAGATCATAAATATGAGTTATAAAGGAAATATAAATGGCTTTTTAATGAGATGAGAATTGAACTAAATCCATGGAAAATTCTTGTTAAAAACACTAAAAAAAAGATAAATTAAAGGATTAAAGAGAGATTAGGAAGGGATTTAAGCAAGAAAATTGAAGAATATCAGGAACTACCTTGTTAGAGGGAGGGCTTTGAAGGAGGAGGAGGAGGAGAAGAGGGAAATAAGTGAGAAAAAAAAGTTCTTTCTTGTTCTTATTTATCCAATTTATTGTGTTTAAGAAGTAAGGAACCTTGATTTGAGCTAAGTTTGAATTATTAATGAAAATATGTTTTTTACCTATGTAAATGTTATGAAAAATTGTGTTTGAATGAATGAATGACTAAATGGATGTTTTTATTATATATTGAAGTTGACAAGCATGAAAAAAACATTGGGTAAGGTGTTTTTGATGAAATTCAACCTAGGTAGAAAATAAGGGAGATAGTGTTATTTGATAAAATTATCATGAAACTTATATGTGAATGTGTTAATATGGGTAATTAACGATTTGATAGGATGTGAATTTTGTAAATTAAAAAAGAAAACCCATTGTTATTGCTTATGTAAGTTCAACTAAAGACTTGAATATAAGAAAACAAATTAATTGATTTATTGGACATGAAAGTTTATTAGATGGTGGTGTAATGAAATGTTTAGAGTTAGCAATGTAGGAATAAATTTGGATTTGGGTTCCAAACAATGAAAGAATGATGTATAATGTTGAAAATTTGTGGTATATGAGAGGTCGCAGGATCTGTTCAGCATCAGAAGACTATAGCTAGAGTATAAGCACCGAGTAGGTGTTCTACACTTAAACATTTATAGGAATTAATTGATTTGTTTATCTATAATTTTGTTAAATGTGTATTATTCCTTGTAATGTATTTTATGGAAAAAAAAAGGAGAAAATTGTTTAGACTAGTTGAGGCTAGTGTCATCTATATGATGGATGATTAGGATAATTGTTTAGACTAACCGAGGTTAGTGACGTTTATTTTCAAATGACCAAGATAATTGTTTAGACTAGCTGAGCCTAATGATATCTATGTGATAGATGGCTAGGATATTTTTTTAAACTAGCTAAGGTTAGTGATATTTATATAATAGATGACTGAGACGATTGTTTAGACTAGCTGAGGCTAGTGATGTCTGTGTTTAGGCAAACAAGATAGTTTACTGGACTGGCTAAAGTTAGTGGCATCTGCGTGATAAATAACCGATATAATTTTTTAAACTAGTCAACTAAATGGAGCTAGTGACATCGAAGTACATGATGACAGGGTTATTTAGTCTTTATGTACTTTTGAGAATAAGTATATAATTTGTAAGAATTTCAGAGTTGTTTTGGCAAGAAGTAAATAATGGATTTGTATTTGAATTTATTATAGATATTGTTTAAATTTTCTAATGTAATGAATGATTTAATTTGTCAGGTCCTTCATATACTAGAGTGGAGCAATAAATATGCATAGTGACTTTTTTGTTTAGATAGGGTTAATGTATTTAGGGAAATTTTTGTAATATAACTTCTTATTGTATTTGGTTTTAATAGGACAATACTTGTATAAATAGAAGTTATTAAAATGTAGTTTAATCTTACTTTTGTTTGATTAAGTTGGAAGTTTTAGCAATATTAGTAAGCCTTTAGTTTTCAAATGTATTTCTTTTATTTATCGTTTCTCTTAATTACATGATGATGCATGATAATTTTGCAAGTGAATTTAATTTTATTTGGATTGCTTCTTTCTATTTCAACCAATCATTTCTACTTCGATATTCTCTGATAGATTTAGACTCAAGGTCCTCGTTTTCACTAATGATATCAAGTGATATATTATATAAAAAAATATTGCTGACAACTATTTTCGGTTCCATCTTTCTTTCGTAGAGACATAACTTATCGATATCTTATTTTTATTGTTTTCAGGTTCCTGAACCTCTTCTGGGTTTTATGACTAGTTATGTCTACATCCATGTGAATGTTTGCCTCCTTAGTAATGTCAACTTGATTGTTTGCTCCTTTTCTTTTTCAAGATTTTTTTTTTAACCGATTGGTTTACCATACTTCTAACACTTCTTAGATTCATTTACCATATCTTTAGCGGATTATCTTATTGGGACTTCAATCTAAGCTAGAGCATTTACAATTGGTATATGAGATTTGGTTACTTCTTTTGATTTAGTAAATGCATCTGATAGCTAATTTGTTATGTGTTGCAGGCGAAATATCTTTTGAACTTCTTAGTCACATTGTTTTGTACGAGGATCAAAATTTAAAAATGATAATACATATCATGTAATATCTTTATCCAAATGTTTAATTTCTCCCTCTAATAATGGAAACATAGTCTCATCAAAATGACAATCGACAAATCATATTGTAAATGAATCACTTGTTAAGGGTTCAAGATATTTAATTATCGATGAGGACTCAAACTCAATATCTATTCCCAGCCTTTTTTAAGGACACATCTTTGGATGTTGTGGCGGATAAATTGGAACATATATTGCTCAACCAAATATACTTAGATGAGAAGTGTTTGGCTCATGATTGAAAACCAATTGTAATGGGGAGAATTTGTAATATGATGTTGGCCTAATGCATATAAGTGTTGCTACATGTAAAATAACATGTCCCCAAACAAAGTTAGGGAGTTTTGTTCTTATGAGTAATGCTCTAGCAATTAACTAGAGATGTTTAATAAACAATTCAACAAAATCATTCTAAGTATGAACATGAGCAACATGATATCCGGTGTTTTTCTCAAGTGACAGGCAAAAATCATTAAATGTTTGGGATATAAATTCACTAGTGTTGTCAAGACAAATTGTCTTGATTATACAATCTGGAAATTGTGCTCGTAATCAAATAATTTGTGCAAGTAATCTTGCAAATGTCATGTTATAAGTTGATAATAAACACATATAATCATCTTGTAGATGCTTCTATTAAAACCATAAAATATCTAATTGGTTCATTTGGTGGGTGAATGGGCCCACAAATATCACCTTGAATACATTACAAAATCTTGGGGATTCAATCCCAACTTTAGCTGGTGATGGTTTAATAGTCAATTTGCCTTTAGAACAAGTAGCACATAAGAATTCTTTAAATTGAAGAATCATCTAGTTTTTAATGGATGACCATGAGAATTCTCAATAATTTTTTGTATCATTATTAATCCAAGATAACCCAACCGGTCATGCCAAATAATAAAAATATTTGGTTTATTGAACTTCTAATTCATTATTGTATTGACTTCAAGTAAACTCCGTAAGAAAAATTAAGTTAAATTGAGTTGTAGCAATATATATAGTTATTAAAAAAAAGTTGACCCGATAACTACCCGGAAAAAACATGAGGGAACTAGCCAATGTATAACTAAAAATAACACTAGGATAAAAAAAAAAATACAACATCTAAACATGGCCAACCCTCATTTAAGATGGAGTATAAATACACGAAGAGAGAGAAAAAGTGATTTTTCTTCTCTCCAATGGCCGGCTAAAATAGTCAAAACAACCCCTTCTCTTACAAGTTCCACCAAAAAATTCCTTGCATGCCATCTATACAAGATACTTGAGTGAGAGAATAATAGAGGTAAGGTGAAAAACCAAAAACATTGAAGTAGTAAAAGAAGGAAAAGGTCAGCTGGAACAAAAATGAAGGAGGAAGGAAAAATTGAAAAGAAGGAGAAGAAAATCACTAAAACACTCCCTCAAATTCTGTTTAATTTTATGTGTTAAGGAGAACCTTTACTCTGTATTTGTTGTTTTGAATTTATTAGATGATATATGAGGAAAACCTCAAATGAGGTAACATAAGGTTCTTATACCTTGTGACTATCAAAGATCAAATGAAGAGATTAGAAAGTTAAGATAAAAAGAGGATATTTTTAGATTCTATAACAAAAAGAATTAATATATGTTAAAGAGAAAACCCTAGTTAAAGTCGGCCTATTGAATAAGTGAAGAAAGAATAGAATTGAATGATACAATTTGATAATTAGTGACCTTGATAAGTATTTTAAATGAAGTACCTAGGCTGAAACAAAATTTTTAAAAGTATTAATATTCTTGTTTTATATCATGAACTGTAGAACTTATTTAATTGTAAGCTTAGAGTATTGATATATGATTATTTCATGTTAACATAAACATATTTGGAGTAAAAGTGATAATTTACATGAATGAACTTGAAAGAATAGAGACGATATGTTCAATCAGGAGAAGAAAATGAAAGAAAACACCCTTGTATGATGAACATCTTTAAAAAAAATAAACGAGATAGTAGAAATTCAGTTTATACATAATGTGAGGATAGTTACTAGCTTGTGTTTAATGATTTGAAATAGAAATGATTGTGAATGATGGAATAAACACTTGGAAAGAATGACCTATGTTTCGGTCACTATGAAGATTTAGGAAAGAAAGTCCTTGAAATGTAAATACTTGAATTGATTGAATACTACTTAGCAACATTATGATAAATTAAATGAAATTATAGAAGTAAACATGATCCTTGAATATGTCTAGTAGAATTATATAAATTGCGATACATAGAACATATTATGTCATGTTATAATAGATGAGAATTTGATGATATTATATTAAAAAACACAAAAGTATGCTTAGTAGAGAAAGGACATAGGTTTCAACCATCTTGGAAGAAAATAGGAAAGAAGGGTTTTCATGAATATGATGATAATTAATGGATCCTCCTTAACAATATTCAATGATTGGGTGAAATTGTAATAAATTGAAGACATTACATGTTAATTTTACTTCATATGCTCTTGAAAATGAATTGTGATGTGATCAATGTCCATAAAATAGGTTATGATATGATCTTTTTAAGAAAAGAACTTGGTATTGGCTTTTATGCATGAACTTGAGAAAAGAAATACTTTAATGAGTTAGTTCTTATTGATGATTTTCAGTTGTAAATGACTCAATTTTTGTTGATGATTTTTAGTGTCATAACAACTCAATTTTCATTTATGACTTTCAATGTTATAATGACTGAGTTTTTGTTGATGATTTTCAATGTTAAAATAACTTAGTTTTCGTTGTTGACTTTCGGTGTCGTAATGACTCAGTTTTCGTTAAAGATTTTCAATGTTATAATAACTTTGTTCTCATTGATGACTTTCAGTGTTGTAATGACTTAGTTCTCATTACCGATTTTTAGTGTCGTATTGACTCAGTTTTCATTGATGATTTTCAGTCTCGTAATGACTTAGTTTTCATTGATGATTTTTAAAATAGTTGGAATGAATGTTTTATTATAACATTTTTACCATGCAAAAATATGAATAATATACACACATATAAATATATTTATATGTGTGTGAGTGTGTGCATACATGTGTGTGAAAATAATCTTTGATGATGCCTAGAGATAATATATAATTAATGGTCTCTTTATGAACTAAGAGGTACAACAGGAATCAGATCTTCAACTGAGTGAGGATACACTAGGGGGTAGCAAGTAGGTGATTTTCACCATCATCTAATTTTGCTAAATTCATAAGGTACATTTTTAATAATGCATTATAGTATGAATTATGTTATTTGATTAACCATGAGTAATAAAAAATATCAGGATTAGTTTTGGCTAAGGATATCCATAATTAGGATATCTAGGAATAAATAATGAAATGACCCTGGCTAATGGTATCCATGTCAAGACAACCAGGAACGAATGATGAAAATAGTTTTGGCTAATGGTATCCATGTTGAATAGTTAGGAATAAATGATAAGATTAGCTGCTAATGGTATTCATGTTGGATAGCTAGAAATAAATGATAAGATTAGCTTTAGCTAATGGTATCCATGTTGGATAGTCAAGAACAAATGATAAGATTAATTTTGGCTAGTGGTATCCATGTTAGATAGCTGGGAGCAAATGATGTTATTAGTTTTGGCTAATGGTGTTGTCCATGCTATGACAACTCAAAGTAAATACTAAAAATAGCCTCGGTTGATAGTATTTATCGATATAATGAAAAGACAATTATAACATATTATTATTGATAAACAATTATGTCTAAGAAATTGTATTAATTGATTAGAGTACGAGATGAACCATCTTTATAATGAAAGATTCTCCATATGTTAATTCCTAAATCATAATATATAACTTTGGTTGTTTGTTGGACATAGATTGAAATAAAGTAACGAGAATTAATGTTGAATGAAGATATGAAGTAATGTATTTAAGATAGACTTGGTAGAAAGTGATTAATGTGAATTTACTTTGTTAAATATTAGTCTTAACCATAACTATATGCTTTATTACTCTTTTGTACCATAATTAATGTTTATACACTTACATCAAGTTAATTTGCAACAAGAGCATCTCATGACCATAGCATCTAGCAATCTAATAATATGTACCTTGTAGTAATAATCCAAGTAATAGTAAGAACAGATGATTTATATTTCATAAAACTTTATGGTGTAAATATCTAAATTTATGATATGTAAATTATGGTGTGTTTGTAAACTTTATATCATGAACATAATGAATATGTATCTTTTCTTTTTATAGTACTATCATATCTTATATATATATAGTTTATATAAATACTTAAAGATGCTTGGTTATTGAAATCATAAATGGTATTATGCAATACACATTTCTAAGAAGTTAAGAATAGAATTTAAGAAACGTTTATGTTGGACCTTATATAAAGGACCATGACATTTAAAAAAAAAATACCCTCATTTCTATCAACTACGAATGAGTAATATGTAGAAAATATTTGAAATTTTGCGGGTTATTACATTTCAATTGTACTAATACTTGTATAGTACAAACCTGAATATAAAACATGTAATTTTTCTAATATTTGTTTTTTAGCATAAACATTTGATACGATATGAAGATATTCTATACCGTTGTCATTGACAATCTCAATAGGGTATTCATTACGATGTATATTCTTGAAACTTTGCAGATTTCTTCTTAATTTGGTAGAGAACAAAACATTATCAATTATAAATCTTGTTCCCCTATGAAACATTATATCATCTCTTCTAATGTCTTTAATCAAGTATGTTGAATCTGCTAATTGTATTCACTTTTGTTTTCATCATTTTCAAATTTGAAAAATATTGCTTATGTCTAAGAAAGGTGTGCATCGTTGCACTATCTGCTAAGCATATATCTTCACTACTGATATTGGACTCATTTACAGTATGATGCAAGTCCATGTTTTCTTCATGAAAAAGAATAAATATATAATAAGTTCATAAGAAGACATATACCTTAAAGTTGCGTATGACAATTATTGTAACATAATCCTTTCTTAAATAAGCCAACATGAAATGAACAAACCAAAATACATTGAAATATATTAGCATAAAAGAAACATACCTAAAAAATTAACAAAATTTTAAATACTGACATTCTTATATTTAACTAACTAATTATTATCATTATATGAAATATCAATTTTCTCATTATTCTGCTCAAAGAAATCGATAACATCATGATGTGTCATATCCAAGGATCAAAATAAATATCATTATTATCTTGATGTGAGTGAGTAAAAATTATTTATGTCTTTCTGCTTTCCTTTCAACGTAGACTAATATAAATCAATAAGATGTTTGGCCGTATGATAGGCACGTGACCAACATGCATTCATTCCACATCTATAACAGATATTTTTTATCTTCTTAGTATCTCCGCTATGTATCCCTTTTCTTGTTTCTCATTATTCTAAGAAGATTTATTAGAACCATAACCGTTATAATTGTGAAAATTAATGCATCTTTGCCAATGTCCACATCCACTACCTCTACCACAAGCACGACCACGACCATAATTATTATTATATCTCGTAGCATTCACTTCAGAGAATGGAGTTGAACCAATCAGTCATGATTCATGATTTTTCATCAAAGTTTATTATTTTGTTCAGCCACAAGGAGATATGAAATCAATTCAAAGTATTTTTTTAAAACCTCGTTCTCTGTATTGCTGCTGGAAGAACACATTCGATGCATGAAAAGTAAAGAATGTTTTTTTCTAACATATCTCCATCAATGATATTATCTCCATATAATTTCAATTTAGAATTGATATTAAACATTGAAAAATTATAATTACTTGCCGATTTAAAATCCTGTAATCGTAAATGTATCAAATCATAACGAGCTTTTGGGAGAATAACTATCCTTTGATGGTCATATCTTTCTTTCAAGTTTTGCCAAAGAATGAGGGGATCTTTGATTGTGAAAAACTTAAATTTCAACTCCTCATGAAGATGATGACATAAGAAAATCATGGCATTTGCGTTATTTTGACTAGATGCTTCATTTTCATCTTTAATTGTATCTCCAAGATCCATGGCATCCATATGAATTTTGGCATCAAGAACCCATGATAAATAATTATTACCCGTAATATCAAGTGCCAGAAACTTAAGTTTTGCAAGATTTTTCATGATTACTTCATGAAAAAAAATTAAAATTGTTAGAAATTTAGTTTAAACATTATAATAAATATTCACTCAGATATTAAATAATTTTTTATGAAATTAAAATAAAAAATGATTCACTTAAGTAACTAAAAGAAAAAAATTAAATAAATAAACATACCTTCTATTTTTTATCCACAAATCAAATATGATTATCTACTTCAATACAGAAATAAGGAGTAATTATGTTGATAACGTATTATAGAACAATAAAGATTAGGGAAATAAAAAAAAATATTATTATTTCATATCTTTTTGTAAATATAGTTTTACATACACATCTTCTCAACAATACTCCTATTTATAATCTAATATATATTAATACTTGTAAGATCAAAATTCATAAAAAGAAATAAAATTGAAATGAATTTAAAGATGATGAATGAACATAAAAATAAAAAGGTAAAAGAAAGCAAATAAAAATCATGATTTCATAATGCCATCTTTTATTATTATTATTATTATTTGCTAAATTGATATAGTCGAAGGTTTTGAAGCTGCATTAACTATAATTCCCTCGAATATCAAAGCACCATTATGGTGCATTGAAAATCAAAAGATTGTCTTTATTAT
>Ga0325414_1003268_pt1 | contig 16808 bp, 17 predicted proteins | sample PopdelMetagenome_8_FD_206183 | JGI IMG/M metagenome (GOLD analysis project Ga0325414, IMG submission 206183) | Populus deltoides microbial communities from Bellville, Georgia, United States - Leaf-PdKOR-R3 | ecosystem: Host-associated > Plants > Phyllosphere > Phylloplane/Leaf | place: USA...
CAATTTGAATATGTTTCATGCGTGAATGGTTCACTGGATTGAAGCTGAGGTGCGTGGCTCCTAGATTATCACATAACAGCAGAGGAGAGTCTTGGATTGGAAATGCAAGTTCTTTGAAGAGAGTGGATAACCAAATTGTTTCTGAGGTCGCATTAGCCAGTGCCCGGTATTTAGCCTCTGTTGAGGAGCGTGCAACTGTTCTCTGTTTCTTGGATGTCCATGAAATGGGATTAGGGCCTAAGAAACTGATGTATGCAGACGTTGACGTGCGGTCATCCACATTCCCAGCCCAGTCGGCATCAGAATATGTGTGTAACACTGAAGGTCCAGCTCTATGAACCTGAATACCATAGAAAATGGTTTGTTTTAAGTATCGTAGAAGCGGTTTGGTTACTGTCCAGTGAGTTATAGTGGGCTTGTGCATAAATTGAGAGAGTTTGTTAAGTGCAAATGAAATATCTGGGCGTGTCAAAGAGAGGTATTGAAGGCTGCCCATAATGCGGCGAAATTCTGAGTTGTCCACAGCAACGGTGCCATCAACCAGTTGAAGTGACTGTGTTATGGATAGAGGCTTGGAGATATCTTTGGCACCACTCATGTTGCTATTAGTTAGAAGCTCACGAATATATTTATGTTGTGTGAGGAATAAGCCGGCCTTGGTGGGAATGACTTCAACACCCAGGAAGAAGTGAAGAGGTCCCATGTCCTTGAGAGAAAACATATCTCCTAGCTGCTGAATGAAGGTGGTCGCAAGCGTGGGATTGTTTCCTGTTATGACAAGATCATCAACATAAACCAGTAAGTAGCAGAGATTGGATTCATTGCCGTAAATGAATAGAGAAGAGTCTGCCTTGGAGGTGTGGAATCCCATCTGAAGAATAGCAGTTTTGAGTGTTGTATGCCAAGCTCTAGGTGCTTGTTTAAGGCCATAGATGGCCTTAAACAACCTGTAGACATGGTTAGGTTTGGATAGATCTCTGAACCCCGGAGGCTGCACCATGAAGACAGTTTCAGTTAATGCACCATTAAGAAATGCATTGTTAACATCCATTTGACGTAATTCCCAGCCACGCATGACTGCAATAGATAATACAGCTCGTATAGTTGTTGGTTTTACTACAGGGCTGAACGTTTCCGTATAATCAACCACTGGACGTTGATGGAAACCCTTAGCAACAAGGCGGGCTTTGAATCTATCGACAGAGCCATCTGCGTTCCTTTTTACCCGAAAGATCCACTTACAACCCACGGGGGTACAGTTGGGAGGTAATGGCATTAGGTCCCATGTTCCATGTTTTATTAGAGCAGTGAGTTCATTTGACATAGCCTCACGCCAGTGAAGTTGAGTAATGGCTTGACTCACACAAGTTGGTTCTAAGGTCTGGGGAAGAGGGTGTTTGGTTACTGTGTGAAGTTGTTTAGGTTTGAAGATTTGGTTCATGGAGCGTGTGGTCATGGTGCGGGTGTGATGAGGAGTATTTACGGGTGGGATAGGACTAGAACCAGTGGAATGTGGAAGAGGAGAAGTTGGACTATGCAGTTCAGTAGGGTGAAGAGGCGGGTGTTGTTCCAAATTTAACGAAGATGCAGGGGTATTGAAATTACCTAGGGAGGATGCAACAATGGCAGGGGAGTCTTCTGGAGACAGTGATGAGGCTGGTGTTGTGGAGACCATTGGTGGTGGCACATCGATCTGTGGGAAACCAAAATGCAGTGGAGTGACTTGATGACTGGCTGGACTAACCGGTTTGGACAGGATTTGTGAGGAGGTGCAGTGATATTGAGTTTCATCAAACAACACATGACGAGAGATAAAGAATTTTTGTAAATAAGGATCAAAACATTTATATGCATTTTGAGTAGATGAATAACCAAGAAAAATGCATGCTCTGGATTTTGGTTGCATTTTATTTGAATTATAGGGACATGTGAGGGGATAACAAATGCAGCCAAAATTTTTAATTTTAAATAACTTGGGGTTTGATCAAAAAGAGCTTCAAAAGGTGATTTGTATTGCAGGAGTGGTGTGGGCTGTCGGTTTATGAGGTAGGATGTTGTCTGAAAAGCATAGGGCCAGTACGAAAAATCAAGATTTGCATCTTGAAGTAGTGTAAGGCCCGTTTCCACAATGTGACGGTGACGGCGTTCTGAAGCGCCATTTTGTTAAGGGGTGTATGGAGCAGTGGTGTAGTGAGTTATGCCATGACGTGAGAAATAAGATTTTAAAGCAATAAATTCACCTCCATTGTCAGAGTAGAGTGTTTTGATCAGTTTTTGAAAACGAGTTTCAACAAACTTTTTGAACAGTGGAAAAATATTAGAGACACTAGATTTAGTTGCCATTGGATAGAACCAAATATATTTTGTATAGTGATCCACAAAAATAAGATAGTATCTTGAACCATCAATTCCAGTATAACTAGCTGGACCCCACACATCTGTGTAAATAAGTTCAAGGGGTGCATGGCTTTGAAGACTGGTGCCACGAAAGGATTGTTGATGTATTTTATTAATGGAACAAGAATGACATAAAGATGAAAAAGTTTTTTGCGATGAAATGGGAAGGGAAAAATTCTTAACAAGATGATGAACAATTTTGAGTGAAGGATGCCCAAGACGCTTGTGCCATCCATCAATGGAAGTCCATTCATGCACATTAGCAACCTTTTGGGGTGTCACCAATGAATCCGGAAAGATATAGATGCCATTGTTACATGCTCCTTTTAGTAGAATCACCCCCGTGGTCGCGTCCTTCACAAAAAAATGAAAAGGATGAAGTTCAACAAAAACATTATTTTGTTTGGTAAAATGATGGATAGAAATTAAATTTTTGCGAAGATTTGGAACATAGAGGGTGTCATGGAGTGTATAGTTTCGGTGGGTAGACTGTAAATTCAAAGAACCAACATGTGAGACTGCCGAACCTGAGCTATCACCATTGAGCATGCCATTGAGGGAAGGTGGAGGGGGTTAATTTTTCATTGATCTGTGCTGTGATATTGAAGGCAATGAGTGGTTTGTCTGCTGTGGAAGAGGGTTGGGTATTGAGGGTGAAATTTGGGCTTTGATCGGAGGATGAAGACATGGTGTTTTGGATTGGTGATTCGTTAGAATTTGAGTGCTCTAATACCATATAGAAACTCAACACAGCAGCTGTTTCAATGAGTAATTCACCACGCCTTTTTGATAATTATTGTGTGCAATATATACAGCAACGTGGAATCAGTTTTGAAAACAAATAATTGGTAATGCTAAGACTGTGCTATTACAATATACAGCTGCAGATTTTACGTTCCAAATATATTGTTGATGGCAGAGTCTGTGCCATGATTTTCTATTATTTCTTCTTTGTGTTGATTTGAGCAGATTTTCTATATGTTTCCCTAATATGTTTTAGAACGTTTTTAGTCTTATGGTTAAAATGTTGTTTGTTAAAAAATTAATTTAGATTTTTTTTATTTAAAAGTTTTTTATAGTATTTTTAAATTGTTTTAATGTATATCTAAAATAAATTTTATAACTTAAAAAAATTATTTTAATATATTTTTAAATAAAAAATATTTTTAAAAATAATCATTGCTATATACGAAACCCCACTGTTAATATATCACAATCCTAATAGGATAAAAAAGCCACTATATCCCAACTTTTGTTGCCTACCGTATTTGGCCAGAAGATTTCTTTTTATATATTTTATACTAAAATGGTATTTTCAACCATAACTTGACAAATAAACACAAAAAGGGATGAATTGTGTGATTTTCCACGTTTCCTCATTCTTTTCATTAAAATTCTTTTTAGATATAAGAAATTACAGAGGTAGAATTTCAATGCGAGAGATTAGAGAAAGTATATTTATTAACTAAAAACAAAAAGAAATTGTGTTTTTTTTGTGTGAATAACGTAATAAAACATTATTTAATATAATAATTTTTTTATTTTTTATTTAAATATTTTCTAATTACAACATTAAATATCTAGATTATTAGAAATTGAGTTTTTTAATTTGTTATGGTTAATTTTTTATGAAGTCATTCTAATCTCATGATCTGTGTCACTAATTTGACAGGTTAACCTAGTTGATTCAAGTTTTTTTTTAATTGATATTTTTTATTTAATCCTTTAAAATTTAGTTAATTATGAATTGGGCTTTATGATTTATTTTGGCTTGCTTTCTACGAGGTTATATTAATCTCTTGACATGAGTTTTGTAAGTTAACCCGGGTAAACTTGGTTTGTTTTATTGTGTCCTTTTTTATATTGATTTTTTTTTAATTTCATCATTCATCAATGGATTAATTGAAAATTGAACTTCATAATTTTTTTTGATTTATTTTCTATGAGATTATCTTAGTCTCATAAACCAGAATCACAAGTATGACAAATTAACCTAGATTGACTCAAGTTATTTTTACAGTTTATTTTCTATAAGGTTATTTTGGTTTCATGAATAGGATCATAAGTTTGGTTTCATGAATTTTATTATTTTTTTGAATTCTATCTTGCAACATTGAGTTGATTAAGAATTAGATTTTATAATTTATCCAATTTACTTTGTATGAGATTATCCTAGTTTCATGACTCAGGTCGTGGGTTTGACAAGTTAACTCGGGTTATTTTTTATCTCTTGTTAAAATATTTTTTTCAATTTTATCTATATTGGATTAATTAGGAATTAAATTTTATAATTTACTTTGATTTATTCCATATTAAATTATCATTATCTCATAACTTAAGTAATAAATTCTTTTAGTTAATTAAGTTCACCCACGTATTCACAAAAATGTGAACACTTGGCAGTAATATTAAACTAGAGAACTTCTATTTAAACATAAAAACATAGTAACAGATTGCATGAAATCTATTTGATTTGATTTGAAACCAAGATACACGCATATCTACCATTTTTGTTGGAGTTTCCTTATCTTGTTGAACTATCATCTTGTGTTGAATTTGTTGCCATTGAAACTCCTTCGTCCTCCAATGTCTCTCCACTAGAACAACCTTTAGGGATTAAGTCACGAGCAGTTCGCAAGACAAAGGGTTGCTATAAATCCCACGAAATTAATAAAACAGATTTATTTTGCACCAGATAGAACTTCATATAATTTTTTTTCATATGAAACTCTGTGGAATTCATAAATGGCTAAACTTTAGCACACAAGGTATAAAATCCATACCTAATATCATGAATGATCAAAATAATCATTTTAAAAAAAAAAGGAGAATTATCTTTCGTTCAGTTCCACCTACTTAACGGGACTGTTTAATAAATAATTCACTCGTTTACTATCAAAAAAAAAAAAAAAAAGGAGAAGACCAAATAAGAGCTTATCAAGGATGAAGCTCAATGAGAGCTCTTGTGCCAAGCACGTTATGTATCTTATAGCTGATGAAACCTGCATCAAAGAAGAGCTTAGCCCACTCCATTTCATTCCTTTCTAGGCCAGTAACAGTCACCATCATTTCTAGATCCCAAAGCAGCTGCGTTTCATTTGACTCCTCGCCGTTTTGGCTCCCTCTCACTATGTCTATGATTATCACCTTCCCAGCTTTCTGCTGGCCCTTACTCATAATTGCATGTTTGCATTGCTTTAGTATTTTCACGCAGTCTTCATCATTCCAGTCATGCAGTGTCCACTGTTCATCATTTTCCATGATTAAGACATATCACAGTTACAAAATAAACTTAAAAACTATTCAGGTTTGACTATAGATGCATTGTTCACCAAGACTCATTAAATTGCTCACGTCATTGTTCATAACTACTTTTACTTTTTTAGGTCCATGTAGTTTTTGTGCTTCGGTCATAGCACTTTATTAATTTCTTTTGTTTTTTCATCCTTAAAAATTATGTTATCTCTCTCTCTCTCTCTCTCTCTCTCTCTCTCTCTCTCTCTCTCTCTCTCTCTGTCTCTCACACACACACACACACAAACACACACACACACACACAACAGAGTTTAATCTTGCATTACATACAAACCGCTATTACAAAATAGAATTATAAGTTAGTGTTAAAAAAATTAAAAAAAAACAAAAAAAAAAGAATTGTCTTTTTATTTACATTGTTCAAGAAGCAAGAATTTGGACATTTTGATCCCTTATGTTTTCAAAATAGACATTTCAATCAAAACTTTATTTATATTATATTTTAGTCTTTATCAGTTGAGAGATGAGAGAGAAAGCTATCAAAAAGAAAAGGAGAGAGAGTTTTTGGTCAACTCTGTTTTGGGCAAAAAAAAATATTGATCATAGTATCAATGAGTTTATTTTGAAGAGAAAAGTTTATTGAAAATAATTTGACCCTTTAATCATGTTGAAAAAAATAGTTTAGAATTCGAAAAGTTTGTTTAATCTTGGGTTCTTAGTTTGATTAAAATGTGTGTGTGTTGAAAATAGAGTTATAGAGGTTTTTAAGATTTTTTTGGGTAAAAATGTATTAAATTTAGATTTCAGGGATCCAAAAACTTGAACCCGATTTTTTTTATTACTAGATGTAGCTAGAAAGTGTTACAATGGACAATGGCTTATTTTTCCAGATAGACATGCAGGGCTCGCCTTCCAAGCCTAAGTGTGTCAGACCTATATTTTGAAAGGCCAAACACCAGCATGCATGGTTTATCCCTTCAAAGCCTAGTCGCACCTAGGCTTCATTCTCGTGGCCCCTCATTAACTTTTAAATAAATAATACAATAATATTTAAAAATCATGAGACCAACTCAAAAGAATAAAATAAAAAAAATTAATGTAAAAAATAAATATAAAAGAAGTAACGATATTAATTTAGGTTAATTTTTTAAACTCGTGATTTAAGTTATGGGGTAGTATAAACCTAACAAAAAAAATCATGAAGGTTAATTTTGAATCAACTATATATAAATAGATAAAATTAAAAAAAATGATTTTAAAATAAAACTTAAAATAAAAAATAACAATCAAAATAATAAAAATTAAAATTAACTCGCTTTTAAATTTTGGTTTGACCAACGTGAATTACAATACAAGGAGAGAGAATAATGGGGATAAGGAAAAAACAATGTCAACGCCTATCAGCTAACTAGATCCAACATACATTACCCCAATGGAAAGCCTATGGCGCGAAGCTTTAGAAAACAAGATGGAAGGTTTTTTCTGGCTAACGAAGGAGCTCGCACACACCTACTTGAATGCAATGGGCCTCCTTTATATGATGGTGTGTATTGTGTAGCTGGCCTGCCTATTCACCATATATAGTCCACTATATTTTTTTATTTTCAATTTTGGTTCCTCAAAATCTAATTATTTTACATCAATGTAATTTCATTTTATATTTCCCAATTGATCATAAATCAAGGGTCGGGATTCTCTATACATTGCAAGTACCCTATATATAGGGGAAAAAAAACTACAAATTCAAGTATTAAATAAAATCAATGTGAATGGATGGAATTAAAAAAAATGACCCAAAATAAAATAAACTCATCCCCTGATCATACAAAGGACTCCCTGATATTAACAAACAAAAAAAGGATTGAATTGTCTAACCTCAAATTCAGTCCATAAAATCTAATTCTTTTAAATAAATGAAAAAATTATTTTTATTTTGCCAAACTGAGTATCAACGAGTGACATAATATTTCTCCAACACATCAAGATTCTCATACGCAGGCATGAAAAATAAATCACCAAGATCAATTGCAAGTTAAAGAAATGTTAAAGGACCAAATAAGAAAAATAATAAATTGAGGTACCAGTACCAGAAAACTAGCGAAAACCAATGAAATTACTGACGGAATTTTTTCATTGGTAATTATTACCGACGAAAATAATTTCATCTCAAAATTTATCGGTATATACCGACGGACTAACTCCATCGGAGATACAATCGATATATACCGATGGAATATGTCCGTTGGTATATACCGACCGGATCGCCGATGGCCTATAAAGATTGTTTGGAAAGATGCAACGGTGTGGTGACGTGGAGTTTTTTCAGACGATTTTACCGACGGAATCACCGATGAAATCACTGATAGATACATTCCGTCGGTAAAAGCCATTATATACGAACCCTCTCTGCCAACACTCTCTTCCTCTGTTTCTCCTTCTTCTTCTTTCCCATCCCACCTCTCCCCTCCCAAACTGCAGTCAACCACCCATCCCAACTCTCCACTATTCTCAACACAAGCACTTAAGTTTCTTATACTTTGTACGTGGTCACAATATCCTTTTCTTGTGGATTTTATCATTTTTTATAAGTAAATATATCCTTTTTAGTTTTAACATTTAAATGTGAATTTTATTGTTTTTTTAGTATATGTATTTTGTTAACATATGTACTTGTTTGATTGTTATTTGTCAAAGAAACTTGTAGTATGAATGTATAATTTTGTACTTGTTATAATTTGTTTTAGATTTTTTCAAATTATATTTGTTTGTAAATTATTGAAATTTTGTTTGAATTACACCGAATTAAATGTGTTGTGATGAAATAAATAATTAATAGCTTGTTTAACGGATCTTTTTAATTGTTATCAATTCTATTTCGAAGTTGTGATTTCCGTAAATTTATATATGTATAAATTTGTATGTATGAACGTTGATAGTTGATAATTGATAATGAATATTTAACATAAGTGTTGTTTTAGTTTGTTGGATAATGTCGGGGAAAACCAATATTTTTGTTATGTTTTGTATAGGTTCAATAGAAGTCATCGATGATCGTTCATAGATGTATTGAGACTCACCCCAAGGATTGCGGAGGATGGATTATTGTAACGGTGTCCAGGGTTTTATTAATTTCGCAACATCTATTCCGAGGAATTTTACTAATGGCGGTATTAGGTGTCCATGCAGAAAGTGTAAAAATTTAAAGTTTCTGCATCAAGATGTTATAACGATGCATCTTCTAACCAAAGAGCTCATAGAGGATTACCTGTATTGGTATGCACATGGAGAACTATTTCTTCCTAATGAGAGCATGGAAGAACAAGTGGTTGGGTCAACTTCTAGTGCTATCAACATGCATAGAGTTGGAAATGAGAACAGTAATCCTTACAGGAATATGGTTATGGATGCAATGAGAATGAGTGAAGGTAATGTCAGGGAATGTCCAATCATAGAAGAAGAACCTAATGCAGATGCAGCAAGGTTTCTTGATTTGTTGAAAGATTCTGACGAACCATTATGGGATGGCTGCACGAACCACAGTAATTATCAGCCGTAGCACAGGTGTTCACCATCAAGTCAGATCACGGGTTGAGTGAGGCCAGTTATGACAAGATTATTGAATGGGCGAGAAGCATTTTACCTGAAGGGAACATGCTGAAAGAGAACTTCTATACTACCAAGTTCATGATGAAACCCCTCGGTTTAGGATACCAGAAAATTGATATATGCCCTAACTTCTGCATGTTATACTACCTTGAAAATGATGAGATGACCGACTGCATGACATGCGGGCATTCCCGTTACAAACCCAGAACTGGTAGAGGGAAGACTCTCGTGGCTTATAAAAAACTTAGATACTTCCCAATCACACCTAGACTACAGAGGTTATTCATGTCACCAAGGACTGTTAAGCACATGACATGACACCAATCACACCATATGGTTGATGGAGTGATGGTTCATCCTTCTGACGGTGAAGCCTTGAAACACTTTAACAGTGTGCATCCTCACTTTTCAGTTGAATCAAGGAACGTTCGTCTTGGGTTGTGTACAGATGGATTCAACCCATTCGGGTCATTTGCTGCTCCTTATTCTTGTTGGCCGGTCATACTGATGGTTTATAACTTGCCACCGGGGATGTGTATGAGGTCGGAGTTCATGTTTTTATCTATGGTCATACCAGGTTCGAGCAGTCCGAGGAGGAATATAGATGTTTGTCTTCGTCCGTTGATTGATGAGTTGACGCAGTTGTGGTCGTTTGGAGCTTTGACTTATGACATCTCGAGGAAACAGAATTTTGTTATAAGAGCAGCTTTGATGTGGACTATCAATGATTTCCCATCTTATGGAATGGTTTCCAGTTAGAGCACGCATGGAAAGCTAGCATGTCCATATTGTATGGAGAATAACAAGGCATTCACGCTAACAAACAGGGGTAAAGCTTCTTTTTTTTACTGTCACCGTCATTTCTTGCCACCGAATCACAGGTATAGAAAGAACAAAAATGATTTCTTTGTTGGTAGAGTTGAAAAGGATGTTGCACTGCCGCGTCTTTCCGGTAAAGAATTGTTTGATGTTGTGTCAAAGTATGGTGACATTGTGTTTGGTCTCCAATCAGGTAAGCAGAAGTTTCCTGGTTTTGGTTTGACCCATAATTGGGTGAAGCGAAGTATCTTTTGGGAGCTTTCTTATTGGAAGACCAATCTTCTCTGCCATAACCTTGACGTCATGCACATTGAAAAGAATGTGTTTGAGAACATTTTCAACACCATCATGGATGTGAAGGGGAAGACAAAGGACAACATCAAGGCTAGATTGAATGTAGCGTTGTTCTGTAACTGTAAAAATATGGAGTTGGTTCGTGATGGGTCACGAGTCGCAAAACCAAGAGCAAGCTTCATGTTAGAGAAAAACGCACAACTACTAGTCTATAAATGGCTTAAGAGTTTGGAATGCAGATTATATGGAATGAAGAGTCATGATTGCCATATGTTTATGCAAACACTCATCCCATTAGCTTTACGTGATTTGTTGCCAAAGGGAATATGAGATGCACTAACAGAGATCATTCATTTCTTCAAAGATATATGCTTCAGCAAGTTGAATGTTGATCACATTGAAAGGCTTGAAAAGAATATCTTCGAGACAATATGCAAACTTGAGATAATATTCCCTCCATCATTTTTTGACTCAATTGAGCATCTAACTGTACATTTACCGTTTAAGGTAAAAGTTGGAGGACCGGTCCAGTACAGATGGATGTATCCATTCGAGAGGTTAGATATTATAAGAGCTATGTAATTCATAATTAAATTTTTATATTTTTTAATTGATAATTTTTTATTAATTATATATATATATATGTGCAGGTAATTGTTCATTCTTAAAAAAAAAGGTTAACAACAAGGCACATGTTGAGGCGTCAATATGTGAGGCCTATATTGTTGAGGAGATCTCAACATTTATCTCATACTACTTCGAACCTCATTTGAGAATGAGGATCAACTGTGTTCCATGGCATGATGATGGTGGTGAAGTGCTTTCAAGTGGGAACTTGTCAATATTCTTCAATCCTGGACGACCCACACCTAAAAATGTCGTGAGGGGAAGATATTTGTCTGAAATAGAGTTCAGACAAGCACACAATTATGTCATATTTACTTGTGATGAGCTAAGACATTTTATTAAGTAAGTAGATATTCGACTTAAACTTTGTCAAGAGTGTACTATTTATGTTTTGTGATACCATACACTCATATAATTTGGAACAACCTTGCAAGCAACATCGACGATACTTATTGTCCAATAACTCACAGCTAACCGAATCCCAAATCTTTCAATTACAAGATGAACAATTTGCCACATGGTTTAGAACACATGTAAGTCCTATCACAAACTCATTATCTCTTGCAGTGTAATTAATTGTAGTCAATATTACATAATATCTGTTTATTGATTATTGTTGTATTTAATTTACAAGCTAAGTTTATCAAATGGGAGGTAGTGCTGCTATTTCAATGTCTTTACTAGGCCTGAGCCCTGAAAGAAAAGTCAAGTGCTATAACGGGTATTTTATCAATGGATATGTCTTTCATATTGAAGAATACAGGCATGAAAGAAAGACATACAACAGCGGTGTTTGTATAAGGGATCGACTTCTAGTGAGTTTGAAGTTGACTACTACGGTAGATTGGAAGAGGTCATCGAACTGCAATATCATAGCGAGCAAAATAGAGTTTTTTATTCAAATATTATTGGTATGACACAACTGATAGAGGAATCAAAGTAGATTCTCACTATGGTCTCGTTAAAATCAACTCAAAAGCTAGACACCGCAACATAAACGACGTCTTTATTTTCGCAAAGCAATGCCAATAAGTTTATTACACATACACCCCTCCCTTTAGAAAGGATCGATCAAGAGTTGATTAGTTATCCGTTTTAAAAACAAAACCCAAGGGTCGTGTCGAGGTTGTTCAGGATGAGAACGAAGACATAAGTGTGATAGATGAAGTCTTTCAACCTAGTGAGTTGGATGAACCATACCGAGTTGCTCCTTCGATTGACTTAGAAGAAAATTTGAATTTTCGTGTTTTCAACGATAGTCTTGTTGATGTTGACGCAAAGGAGTTGAATGTTGTTCTGAGCTCTACTAGTGGAAAAAAGAATGTTGTTGAAGAAGATGATAACGAAATTAAAGAGTACGATGAAGCTAATGATAACAATTCAATTGAGGACGAAGATGAAAATTCTGACTAACTAAACATGTTCTAAAGCCTTATTTTTATAATGTAATATTTTGGAACATGAAATATTTATTCTTTTTTAATGGTCAGCTCTTGTTATTGTGTTGTGTGTGCTGTAAGATTGCAATTCAAGATTTTGTGACAGGGATACACAAAAAATAAGAAATATTGACGGTTTCACCGACCGGTACACCGACGGAATATAACCCGTCGGTATTTCACAGAGAGTTGAAAAATATTTACGGGATTGTGCCACAATCACCGACGGGATATAACCTGTCGGTATTTTACAGAGAGTTGAAAAACATTTATGGGATTGTGCCACAATCACCGACGAAGTAACCGACGGCTTTATCGATGTAAATTACCGACGGAATCACTGACGAATTACGCACATCTCGAAGCGCACGCATGTCAAACACGTGTCCGTCGGCACACATACCAACGGATCGAAAAGTTTGGTGGGATTTTCGAACTTTTTTGGTGCGCATATAAATTAATTTCTGACGGTATTACCGACAGAATTTAATACCACCAACAACAATAAATTTTCGTCAGAAATATTGATATATAAAACCCCCCTTCCCCATTTGGTTCATTTTTTCCTCTCGGCTCCGTTTCTCTTCTTCTCCATTTCTCTTCTCCTCCATTTCTCTTCTCCTCTTTGTTTCTATTTGGCTTTTGGAAGAGATTTTATTGTTTTGGTGGTAGTTCTAAAAGGTATGTATTCTTTTTTCTTTATCTTTGTATTTTTTTATTTTAATTATGATTATTTTTTTGTGTTCTCTATTTTGTGTATTGTTTGTAGATAAAATCTTAAATTCAACACACTATTAATGTAAGCATTTTTTATTCCTAAATTTATTTTGAATTGATATAGTGTTTTTTAGTTTTGTGTATTGTTTGTTTTGTCTTTAGGTTGTTTTGTATAGTGTTTTTTAGTTTTTTCATTTTATTTATTAATTTTATGATATTATTGTTTGTATTGCTATAATTGTTATTGTTGAATTTATGTTTTAAATGTTAATTGAAATATTGAATTAAATTTAATTAGTTTATTTGAATTTATGTTAAAAATGTTAATTTATGTCATTATTATTGCTTGTTATTACATTTTTATATTTATGTGTACACGTTAATTTTTATTTTGAGATCCATTAGGGTCGTGCTAGGAATGATATTGATTTAGTTATCTTTTGCTTATGACCATGTAATTATTTATAAATTAAGAGTCTTGTCTCCTAAAACTTGAAATGTAATATTAATCTGTAAATTTGAATGTATGACTTTAATCTAATGTTTGTAACTCTAAGTACCAATTTAACAATGAATGTTTATAGTTGAAATTGATTCTTTTACTTGAATTTCATTATATGATGTTATTAAAAAAGATGTTTTGTGCTGATGATGATGAGTTGGGTTGAGATCCAGGATGATTGGATCGGGATGTGAAATAAAATTGGAAGTGTAATATGATTTTGTCGATAACTTGGGACCTCCCAGTATAAGGGAGACTCTGTCGAATTTTTTTTAAATAATCAAAGTTAATTATGTAATTATTCGTATAAATTTGTGTAGATGCGTAGAATGAAATCTACAGCACGTCCTCAGCAGACGATTGCAGCTAGTTCTTCTAGCAGCAAGGAGGACGTATCCTTAGGTGCTGATCGTGACGAGGAATCTACGCCAACTTGTGATGTTGCCTCTTCTAGCGCGGTTTCACAGCGCAGAAGCGGTGTACCTTCACAGCGGAGTCAATTCACCCGCAAGTACCAGGCACAATGGAAGGATGACTTCTCAATGTAAGTTTGTTTAGGTTTTAGTTTTATATATATATATATATATATATATATATATATATATATATATATATATATATATATAACAAAATTTATTAACAACTAATTATTATTATTAGTTTTATTTAATTTGAGGTTCACAAACATTGAGGCTGCAATGGCTATAACATTGGCGTTTAAATCATCGATGGAGATTTCATTGTTTCAATGGAGCCAGGTTTCCAGACATCCTAAGTGAAAACCTAATATCAATGCATGGTTTAAGCAATTTCAGGTTGGTGTTAATTTTTAATTTTCCAACTTATTTTTAATAAATGATTTTTATAATTTTATATCATGTACTATTTTTATTTTATATGAATTGTTTATATACACAAAACAAATTTGACTGGGATAGGGCGAACAACAATGTTGTGAGGAGGGTATGGGAGAATCATGCGGCAACTAGGTAACATCGAAAATAATATTTATTTTTGTTTTATAATTTTATGTTTTAAATTCTAATTTGTTACTATGGAAGTAGATTGCATGATTTTTCGTATGACACCCAAAAAAATTCAAAAAGACATGCGAGGGATATCGGTCTTGAAGGATGGGAATGAGGTGACGGTTTAGCGGGAATTCAAACCACCATTCATCTCCGGAGAAATATAGACGACATATATTGAGCACGTGACCTCAGAGCAGTTCTCACGGCGCTCACAGTCCGGCACCGACAACTGGAACCGGCAAATGCATGGTTCAGTGACCACGCACACTAGCGGATCCGTCTCATTCAGCGCACATGCAAAGCGGATGGTAAGATTAATTTTAATGAAATATATCGTTAATTAATTTGTTATTCCTTATAATATATTGAACTTTCAACCTATTTTTTCCTTACAGGCTGCGTCTCTTGGACGTGAGCCGAGTCCAATGAAGCTGTTTGTAGAGACGCATGTGCAGAGTCAAGACCGCCAAAAAGGGGTGCAGCAGTTCGTGGACAACCGTGCTCAGCACTTCGTGGTATGTTCGTTCATTCATTTTATTTTGTAAGTTATTATTTTCTTGAATTGCATCTTGAATTGCATATGATGATTTTTTAAAAAAAAATTCAGGACACCTATAATAGCTGGTTGAGGGAGAGATATGGGGACAATCCTTCGACCCATCCAGATAGATTTGTGGATGGAGGTGGGATCGTCTGGTGGACCCGATAAAAATCGGGTCTACGGGCTCTCCAACACTACGACTGAAAACTTGCGTTCGGCTCATAATGTCTCAACCGTTGGGAGCTCTCCATCAGTATCGAGCACCCAGTCTGAGGAGTTCATTGCCTTGAAACAACAATATCAACAACTCTCGACGAATTATAATGAGCTCCGTCAAATAGTCATGGAGATGAGATCAAAGATGGGTGATGATACTTGTGCAACTCCTTTTTGGCCGTACGGTTCCGGGAACAACCAGCCTCCTCCTCCTCCTCCTCCTCCTCCTCCTCCTCCTCCTCCTCCGCCGCCGCTATTCTAGTTTAATTTTGTTTTTTAAACACATTAAATTTATAATGAATATTTGGATGAAAATTATTTAACATTATTTTTATATTTTAATGTTTAATCCAATTTTATTTGTTTATTAAGCTTTTTTACTATTAATAAAAAAAAATTATGTATATTTTAAATACATACTGACAGCTTTACCGACGGATAAGTTCCGTTGGTATTTTACAGAGAGTTGCCAAACAATTACCACCCAAGCCACAATTACCGATGGACATATTCCATCGGTGATTAAATACAGACGGATAATTTCCGTCGTTATTTCACAGAGAGTTGCCATGGCAATTACCACCGATGCCATAATTGCCGACGGATTATTCGTCTGTAATTACCATTGAAAATTCCGACGGAGTTAGTCTGTCGATAATCTTCCCACGGGAAAAAAAAAATTTGGCGTGTGTATCCGTCTGTAAGACCGTCGGTGGGTGATTTTTTTATTTGCGACAGAATTAGCGACGAAAAGGGTAGTTACCGACGACTATTATACCAACGAAGGTGTTCCGTCGATGAGACCATCAGTAATTATTTCACCGACGGAGTTCATTCTTGTCACTGATGGAATTATTCCGTTTGTAAAACTGTTTAATGGTGTAGTGTACTAAAATGTAAAAAATCATAGGAATCACAAAAAGAGAGACATTGTTCAATGAACAATGAGTTAATAACTAAGCTCTTTTATAAAAAAAATTACAATAATTTTCGAATGAACAATGTTTCATCCACGCAAGCATGAAAGATAAATCATCAAAACCAATGGCAAACCAAAATAATTTTAAAGGATCAAATAAAAAAATTAAGGATTAAAGTGTAAAAAAATATAGGGAAAAAAAAAAACATGGTCAGAATAAACTGTATTTCTCCTCATATGCCTACCGTGAATCACCGAATCCTTTTAGTCATTTGTTAATAATAATAATAATTTGGGTTTGAAGGACCAACGATTTTGTGTGTGTGTGTGTGTGTGTGTGTGTGTGTGGAAATTATGGTTGCTTCTTAATTTCTAGTCTTTTGTCTGACCAGTTCAGTGCAATAGACCATGCCACCCTAACCAATATTTTCTTTATATTAATATT
>Ga0325414_1003270_pt1 | contig 16807 bp, 12 predicted proteins | sample PopdelMetagenome_8_FD_206183 | JGI IMG/M metagenome (GOLD analysis project Ga0325414, IMG submission 206183) | Populus deltoides microbial communities from Bellville, Georgia, United States - Leaf-PdKOR-R3 | ecosystem: Host-associated > Plants > Phyllosphere > Phylloplane/Leaf | place: USA...
TAGCAAAATCGAGGCCATTGTTGACATGATCCACCAAGAATCTTTGATCCGGAAGCATGGCATGGATAATTTTTGCATGGTAAAAACAACTCTCGATCCCAAAAAAGGCTTTGACACAATTGATTTTCGTGCTGTGTTTTTTATTGATCCAACTAACACAAGTTGAGGAAATGAAACATGAATTCATACCTCCAGCTCGACTAATCAATTAATTGATCATTTCTGTGTATTCAACGCGCGTTTTCAGTAATTTAATTTTTGTGATGGCAAGAGACTACACTCGTAACGTGGTAAGAGAAATCTGTAGCCCGCGAAACTTCATATTTTAGATATGTAGATCTACCATGTCTTGTATTTTAATTTTTTTAAAGGGTTAGAAAATGATGGTGGTGGCTAGTGCTGCAAAGAAGGGCCTCGACAAAACCACTCCGATGATCTAGGCTAACATACGCGTGTACCATGTACGTAAAACATATACAGACATGTCAACAACATGTGTGTCTGTAAAACAGAGTTTGAAGAGAGAAAACACGAAGTTTTATTCAAATAGTAAAAGATTTAATGCCTTGAAAGTCTAGACTATCTGTATAACTTTCTAACTCATCTAGGTGTTTTCGTGTAGTAACACGATAATAGATATGTTTCACTATAAGTTTTTTTTTTTTTGATTTACGTGGGGTGTCCGGGCCAGCTTACGCGCACCACGGCTATTCCCCACGGCCTACTGGATATCCTGCAAGCCCAGAGCAGGTAAGACATCGCGGGGGTGACAGGCGTGCACATAGAGGATCGAACCCAGAACGGAAGCAAAACAAGTCACATAATTGATCACAGCAGCTAGGCCCTCAAGTGCATAAGTTATTTTTTACTACTTGAAGATAAAGACTTGGAGTAGATCACTGCAAAGATTGTCATTGTTTTGAGTTCTACAGGTCATGTGCTGTTTAATTACGGCTACAACGTGATTAATCTCCAGGAACATTGCCTAATGGTCATGTTTTCATTCGATACTTGCATGTTTTATTCAAGTATAACAAGTGGATTTAAGTGCATCAACCCGTTCAAGATCCAGTTTCATGGACCAGGGGTGTCATCTTTGTTTAGAACTCAACTAGTTTTTTTTGGCTCGCGATATATCTATCACGGGGTTGAATTACATTTTTTAAAACATAAAAAAAACACCATAAGCCTGGAGGATTTTTTTGGTAGCACTATTAAACCTGGAGAAGTAGGTAAATCTTTAAATCCCTTAATCTCGATTATCGATAAAAAAATATGAATCAACCTGTAAAAAAACAAAAACAAATTTAAAAAAATATATATTAATACAATAACACATCAAATGACCCTCATCACATGCGACACCATATATGAACTTAGCCAAGTTTGCTATTTTCTTTTCAAAACAAATTTTACTTCATTGAATGATAAAAATTAAATACTTGTAATTTTAAATATTAATTATAAAATAAATATTTATTCGAGATCCTAATAATCCCGTCACATGTGACATGATCCATGGACAACACCATCGATTCAGTATTGCAATACACGGAAAAAAAACAGACGTAGACGGTGTTTTCCCCTAACTTTCTCTTCGGTGCTCGTAAAATACCATCGAGCTCCATATTCAAAAATATTATCTTGTCAATACTTTATAGATAGCTCACATCCAATACGATGGATTTTATAGGAAAATCCCTTACCATGAGTATTAAAGACGAGATTTCTGGAACCCAACAAGGCGTGCAATGGTGTTTGTGCGTGATTCTCTGCATCGAAGAATCATCATCATTTGAGACTAGTTGGAAGGACCGTTTAATCCATTTACTGAACCAGGATAAGTAAAAAAATTAAAAATCAAGAAAGTTAAAAAGAAAATTGAAAAATTAAATCGTGAAAAAAAATCAATTAAAATTTTAAAAAAACTGACTAGTTTGGTTTTGTTTCGATTTTATAAATCTAAAATCAAAAAAATAAACCGAATCCAAACCGGAAAAAATCAAGCAAAATTAGTTTGAACTAGTTTTTATTCTAAAAAATCAAAATTGTTTAATTTGAACCGATTTTAATTTTTTTTAAAAAATATTTAATTTAATTTTTTTTTTAATAAAAACCAAACAAAAAAATAATCTATCCTACACTACACTGAACCAGACACGTCCGGACTAGCCTCTAAGCGCCGGCTGACCCCTCGGTACCGTTGTTTCTAGATTCTCAAAAGCATTAAAGAGCCATCAATAAAATACATGAACGATGAGCAATCGAAAGGTTTATAATCTAGGTTATTTAATAATAGCAAATGAAACTTTAGAAATCATCTTTCAATTTAGTGCAATACAATCTGATTGGATCAAATTGATAAAATTTCATAAATACAACGTAAAAGTAGAATTTGACCAAATTCTTTCACCAAGAGCTCATATGCCGAATTGATATAAACACAAGGTAGATACTGGGGGCTTTTTAGAAAATTGAAACTACAGAGCAGAACTATAATATTTATGTATTTACAGGGGTGACAATACAATTTACACAAGTAAAAACAAATTCCAAGGTGACTGGGATTAACAAAATTATAAATAAATTTTTTTAAAAAATATTTTTTATGTTTTATATATATATGTTGGGTAAGTAAAGTTTTTGAAAATTTTTATTTTACAATTGAAGATTTGTTTTTATGAAGTGAGTATAATTTTTATTTTATAAAATATAATTTATTTATTGCTGAGTAACATGGGGATCTTAAATAATATATATATATATATATATATATTATTTTTAAAAATTATTTTTAATATTTATTTAAAAATATAAAAAATAATATTTTTTAAAAAATCAAAATTAGAGTAACCGGTTTGCAAAGACTTCCCAAACACGCTAGCCAGTTCTGATCGTCAACCTATAAAAACCTAGTCAGCCAAGAAAACGAAAGATCGCGCGACTCCGAGACATGGAGATGGAGTCTGGAGTGCTGACGGAGCAACGCCGTGAAATCGAAGAGGCCAAAACCTTAAACTCTGATCTCGACTTGGCATTCAATCTCCAAATGAAAGAAGCGATGACAGCCTCCCTTTCCATCCTCAATCATCCTTCCTCAACGGTCTCGCCATCTTCCTCCTCCACTCCCAAAAACGAAGAAGCAGAAGCAGAAGCAGAAGCAGAAGATTTCGACTGCTGCTGGACTCTTTTCCTGGAGGATATCGAGAGGCTGGATCAAGAACGCAAGGACCGTGAAGAAAGTGAGAATCTAATGAGAGAAATGAGAGAAGATCTGGACCGTCGAATGCACGATCAAAAAGTCGCTAGCGAAATCATGAACATCCCTGACGAAGAATGGGAGGAATACGGAGATGATTACGAAGACCCGTTCGAGAATGGAGAGAGGGTTAGTTTTTTCAAGGTGTATAGCAAGGGAGTGGAGAGTGAAGAGAGGATCAGGGATATGAAGGTAATTGTGGGTGGAATTGGAGTTGCCATTTGTGATTCGAAGGATAATTTGATTTTTGAAGTTAGCAAGGGTATAGATGTTGGTGCAGAAGGCAGTAGTAGTAATAAGAGTTGTGCAGGGGTTTCAGTGGAGCTCCAGGCTTTGATTGAAGGGTTAAATGCTGCTTTTGCTTTGGATTTGAAAAACCTCACCTTCTTTGTTGACCACTCTATGCTCTACCAATATGTAAGTGAATTTCACTCCTTTTGTCTTCTATAATTATTATTATGATTATCTAAAGATTTAATTTTTTTAATGCTTGATTTTAGTTTATTTGGTTGGGTCATTCTTTGACTTGTCTGGATTTGTTTTGGGTATGATTTTTATGTAGTTAAATATCTTATGCTCTACCAATATGTAAGTGAGTTTCACTTTTTTTTTCTTCTATTATTATTATTATTTCCTTAAAGATTTATTTTTTTTAATGCTTGATTTTCACTCTATGCTCTACCAATATGTAAGTGAATTTAGGTTTTTTTTTCTTTTATTATTGTCATTATGATTTTCTTTAAAGATTTATTTTTTTAAAGCTTGATTTTAGTTTATTTGGATGGGTCATTCTTTGACTTGTCTGGATTTGTTTTGGGTATGATTTTTATGTAGTTAAATCTCTTATCACTAATCTCATGATAGTTCTCTTCAAGATTACAAACTATGTTGTCTCGAAACTCTTCATGTTACCTTGATTATAAACTGTGTCCCAAAAAACTACAATGGGTTTCATTAGGTTACATGACAGAGGATCCATATTATTTGTAAATGATGGTGAAACTCAAAACATATTTGATTTGCTCCTTAAAACGGGTAAAATTCTTACCGACAAGCTAAACAAGCTTACTAGCTTCTTGGGCCACTGAACAATAAACATACCTTCTTAGGAGCTTTTCATGCTGTAAAGAAACTTTTGCTGTTATAATCTTCGGGTGTGTTTGCACTGGTTTAATAGTATCTTTGTGCTACTAGCCTTCGGAATTCACTGTGAAAATGTTACTGTTGGGCTGTTTTAAGGCCTCCTCTTTCAGGATTTTACTTTGGTTGGATTGTAATGGATGCCCTTGTTTTTTTAGATCCTAGCCAAAAACAGGCTTCTTTCAAAACTATCCACAATGTGACAGGAATGATTCTGGTTACTGAACTTTCGAATTCAAAGGCCCAACCATTAAGAAAACCTAAATCCTAACCGGTTATTGATTAAAGAAGTCAGCAAATAGCTTCCTCTTTCAACTGTTTAGTTACACGGTCAAGCTGCAGAGCCAGAGATCAAATTAAAATGTTTTTGTGCTGTCTATATTTGTTTGAAGTATACAAGTGATGTCAACTAAACTATTACATGGAACTCATGCACAGTCACTGCCTTGCATGCTACACAGTAAATATTGACAGCCTACATATATTAGAACATAGTGGAAGTTACAAAGAAAACAGTCCCTAAGCTCCTACACAGATTAAGACAGTTTTCCACATGTCCTGGCCATTTCTCCCCATACAAGAAACTGCCATAAACTGTCCCAAACTGCTGTTACTCCCTTGGCTTGCCCCCCACAAACCAACTGCCCAACTGTCAACAACTATGCTGTCAGTCCTACTGTGTCTGACTGTCCGCTGTCCAAGTCTAAATTCATGCTGAACATCAACCCATGTCCTGCTGAATCGCTAGACTTACAGTGCTACCGAATCTGCCACTGCCCATGCATGTTGCCCATTCATGTCAATAGTGTTTTCGTCAAGCCTTGGACTATCCATTGTTTAGACTCGTTGTTAGCCCCTGCTGCTAATTTTGTCGACGCTGCTGATTTCAACATTGTTCCACGGGCTGTCACTGCCCACTATGTCGTTCCAGCATGGTTTTTCTCAGTGTACCCCTGATGAATTTAGTCCCATTACAAACCTCCCCCACGAGAAGAACACGATGTCCATGTCGGCCAGACCTGAAGTACCCCTGCACCAAGTCTTTCCACTGTCACAAATCATTTTGCAAGTGACAAGCATTTGCTTCAATTGAAGTCAGCAATATCATTGTTGTGGTGTGGTAAATTTTTTATTTGTTTTCCTTTTCCTATTTGCTTCAATTGAGACTTCCTGTGATTCCGAATTTGAAACATTCAGTGGCTTGTTTTCAGCAAAGCTAAGTTAGTTGAAATTCTAGTTGCTAGTCATTATTGTCAGCACTGACACTTTCCTTTTTCAGTCTTTTAGGCTTCCATGCTTTTGGATGGTTAAAATTGTATGTCTATGCAGGTTACAGGTGCTGTTCAACCACAAAATGGTAAGATTTCGACCTTGGTGAATCAGGTGTCTCTTCTTCAGAAAAAGTTTGCAGATTGTAAGCCGTCTCTTGTAGCATGCTATGATATCAAGTTTGCATTTAGATTTGCAAAAGACGCTATAGTTTCTCAGATCACTTGGCCTGCAGAAAATAGCAAGGGCAAAAGGAAACTGAAAGAGACTTGTGTAATATGCTATGAAGATACAGATGTAGATCAGATATTCTCAGTTGATGGCTGTTTTCATAGATATTGCTTTCCCTGTATGAAACAGCATGTTGAAGTGAAGTTACTTCAAGGGACAATGGCTAAGTGTCCTCATGAAGGCTGTAAATCTGAAGTTAGTATTGAGACTGGTGGGAAATTCCTGGACCCAAAATTAGTTGAGATAATGAGCCAAAGGAAAAAGGAAGCTTCTATTGCTGTTACAGAGAAAGTTTACTGTCCATATCCAAGATGCTCTGCATTAATGTCAACAAGTGAGGTGTTGGAATATACAAATTCTTCATTTGTTGGTGGTGAAAAATCTGGAGCCAGGAAATGTGTAAAATGTCATCTCTTTTTCTGCATCAACTGCAGAGTTCCATGGCACTACAATATGACCTGTTATGATTATAAAAGATCAAAACCTCATCCCCGCACAGAAGATAAGATGCTTGATAGTCTTGCAAAAAGAAAACTTTGGCGCCAATGTGTGATGTGCAAAAATATGGTGGAACTTGCTGAAGGCTGCTATCATATCACTTGCAGGTAAACGTGCTCTGTATCATTTACTAGACACTTATTGCTATTTTTACCTATTATTTCTTAATGGAAACTTAGCAATACAATAAGATAGAAAGGAAAAAAAAAAAAACTAATGGAGCACTAATCTACTGCCTTGTTTGTTGGAAAACATTGCTCCTCGTTTATATACATTAAACTGGTGGAAAATGGTATGGTTTCCTATGGTGGGAACCCAGCTGTCACCTATAAAACCCAGCAGTCTTGCCCTACTGCAGCAATTTTTTGCATCTTGTTTATCGTTATCGTGATTTGATACAGCCTGGAATAAGAAGTCATGGTTAATAAGTTAAAGACTTTTTTTCTAACTTCATTCCTTTCTTATTATTTGTTCTGACAGATGTGGATACGAGTTCTGTTATACCTGTGGAGCTAAGTGGAAGAACAAGAAACCTACATGTAGCTGTCCGATCTGGGATGAGAGGAACATCATTCGCGATGGGAGAAGGTGATGATCACGTTCGCCGTGAAATGACATTAGAGGCTTATTTTCCTCTCTCGGCTTTTGTTCAATTACTAAAGTAGAAAACCATCATTTTGTATATATGCTTCCATGGGTGGAAGTCTCAAATCTTGATTCTCCCCAAGGATTTCCTGTTTATTAGGGACCATTAATTATAATAGCAAGCAAAACTTTAAATTATGGAATTTGTGCTAATTAATTCAAATTATTGGTTTTGCTTATACGGGGATCTTTGATGACCACATCCATACACCAAGCCATCTCAAGTCCTTGTCCATTGGCAGCATTTCCACATGCACATCATGAAAATTCTTGAAGCTTAAGGATACTTTTGTTTCGTTTAAAATATTTTTTGGCTTGAAGAATTATCCATGTAATAAAATATTTTTTAATGATTGTGGTGAACGAGGCAATGAAAAAAGATGATACAGTGGTAGTGGTTATGTTTTAAGGTATGTTATTTTTTTGTAAATTAATTAACCTAGATAAAAATCAATTTAAATTTTTATAAAGATATAATAGTCGAAAAGTGAAATTCAAGATTTAATAATTAAAAAAAAAAACAAGGTGATGTGATAAAAAAGATAAATATGAAAGAAGAAAAAAGAAAAGAAAGAGAGATTTTGTTTTCGATGCTTCTAGTATTGTTAAAAAGATATAAAAAAAAATTCTAACTATATATTAAAAGAACACCTAATGAGGCTGTAATTAACTCTAAATTAATCTTGAATAAAACTCATAACAATTTATGATCATATTTGGTGGTCTTTTAAGGTATGGTTAGAATTTTCTTGTCGAGTTATTTTTAACGGTATCGATTATGTCAAATACAGAGCTCCAGCTTATCTCCTATGACCTTTTCTTTCCTAACCATTAGATTTTAAATCCTATTTTTTAGTTATTGGATCTTTATAAAATTTTGAGTGACATGATTTTTAAAACAACTATTATTTTAATAGTGGTTCTGTTTAATTGTTATTTTCAACCATAATATTGATCAAACTTTGTTATTTTTTTAGTGTTATTTTAACTTGTATTAAAAAAAACTTTTATGAAGATTCTAGAATATCCTATTTTGCAAAACAAAAATAAAAATAAAAATAAAAAACCAAGTTTTTTACTCGCTCGGTCTCGATGATCAAGATGTTACTTCTCATAACTTACACCGCGCTGGTTTGATTTGGTATAATACCAAGATAAATCTTTTTTGGCAGAACACTGTACACTACGATTGGAAGACAGTTCATGGATATAAAACGAAAGCACTTTGAACACGTGAGGTGTCCATGGGCAAATAATGACGCTCGAACTAAAAAGTTTATTTAAACTAATTCTGTAAATAATCACATATGATATGAGAATGATGAAGTATAATAAAAAGATAAGAGAGAAGACAATCGATATACTGATCAATATTTATCCTGGATAGAGGGGAATGAAGACCCGAATCCCTGCCTTCTTTCTGAAGCAGATGGCTGCATTTTGTTTTTGCTTGGTTTGCACTGTCTCCCATGGTTATTACCAAAATGATAGAGTAGTACTGAGGCGGGATATACTGATGATCAAACCCATTGATTGATACAGATAGAGGCGACATGATTTTGTTTGAGCTTATTTCATGTTGTTCTGTAGTTAATAAAAATGACTGGTTAAACCATTTGAGTTTGGGCCAGGTTCTGGAGGCCATGGCAGGCTAGATATCTTAAAATCCAATCCCTTCTTCTTTCCTCCTCCAGCTTGAACTTAAATGGATTGTTGCTGCTCTTCTTGGCACTCCCTTTCATGGCAATGCACTTCATTTCCGTGGCTGAGTGCTTCTTTCGACCTTCAATGCAAGGTTGATTTCAGTTACTTGTTGTGTAGATGAATGCTGTGATTATTTGTTTGACAAAAAAAAAAAAGGCAGCTTAATTGCATAATCTTATATTTTTTTTGCGAGGGATAGAAAGCTTGCGAGTTGGACTCAATCATCTGCTCAGTGGATCGGGCTGAATACAGACGGTGCAAGTAAATAGAACCCTGGTCTTGTGGGTTGGTTCTGGAAACCTAAATTTAGAGTTGGGCTCGAACCGAGTCTATAATGATTATTATCTGATTATATATTTGCCTATTTTTTCATGTCGAATTTGCTGGTAAAATACGTCAAAATATTTAATATTCTATAAAATATAACTTCAAATTTATATTTAGTATCTACAATATATAAATTTATAAAGTAAGATTTATATTTAGTATCTACAATATATGGTGCATTGGATAATTAGCCAGTTTTTAAATTATATTTTGTTTAATCCACCAAATTTATTTTTAAAAAAATTCAAAAATCAAATTTCAAAAGTAAATATCAGCGATAAATATTACATCATTTTCCATTCGTTTTTGGAAATAAAATCTCTTTAATATAATAAAAAATAAATTTTAATTATTAACAAAATTATTATTTTATTACTAAATGCATCATAGATATTTTTTTATTTTATTAATCAAGACAGATTCTCTTCCCTAAGAAAAAAAAGAAGTTAAAAACCAGTAATAAATATTGTAACCGCAATATTTGTCCTTTTCTAATAGAAAATCCAAAATACCCACTTATAATATTTCAAGGAATTAATTAAATAAAAATTCTGTTTTTTCTCCATTATATATTATTGCCTAGTAGTCACAACATAATCCCAAGGAAAAAAAAAATCTTTCAACATATAGGTTTCTTTCATGGCGCCTTTTCCACACCACCATTGTTAGTTCAAAACCCTTCTTCTTCCATAACCCCTTTATTTTATTTTAATTGACACACATAAAAATATTCTCTCTTTTATTTTTTATTTTCCTTTAACGTGTGTTTAGTATTATTATTTTTTTCCTTTATGTAGTAGTTACGGCCGGTTGCATGGAAGAGAAGAACATGATAGTCTCTGATCAGACTCCTATTATAATAACAACAAAGGATCATGACCCACCAGGCAACCAGGTGGTGCACAAGGTGGCAACAGGTGGTAGTGATCATACTCTAGAGCCAAACAACCTTGGTGGTGGTGGAACAGGCTGCTCTGGAGGGTCAGGCTCAGAGAGTGTTGTTGAAAACATCTTGAAAAGAAAGAGAGGGAGACCTAGGAAGTATGATGTGGGTGCAAACCTAGTATCATCACCGCCTCTGTCTCCGCCACCGGGCCTTTCCTCTTCTCTTTCGAGTTGCGAGAAACGGGTGAGAGGGAGGCCTCGTGGTTCTGGTAAACTTCAACTCTTGGCTTCCCTTGGTGAGCACTCAAATTATGCACTTGCTTTTATTGTAAGGAGTACTAGTTGGTATTGTGTTGCTTTGTTCCTTTCATTTATAGGTTTGGGTTAATATTCAATGGTTTGCTTGTTTTGTAAAAAAAATTTCCTGTTTCTCACGTGCGAAAGTCATGCGTCCTGTATTAATCATCGCTGGGATGTATTCAGATCATGGAATGAGCTGTGAATTAAGACTTCCTTTTTTGTGTGTTAATTCTTTGAAGAATGTGGCAATAAGTGAGAAGGAAGAGAATCCTCTAGTTTAATAGAGTGTTTTTTTTGTAAATGTTATCCCATATTTTTAATCCTATCTTTCATGTAATAAAAGAAAAAAAAAATCATGATTTCCTTTTGTGAGAGTAAGCTTAAATCTCTTGCTTAATTTTTTGAAGGGCATTGTAAAATTTGATTTTAAATCAAAATGTGTTAATTTCTGTTACATTTTATTTAATTTCCTTTGTCAAAATTCTTAAATTGCCGCCCTCTTAATTTTATTTTGAAATTCTCCATGTAAAGGTGGTTTTGCAGCAGAAACAGCAGGAGGAAGCTTCACCCCTCATGTAGTGCCCGTGCATACTGGAGAGGTACTGTAAAATATGTGAGAATTGAGTTAATTTGCTTAGTCTTTTTGTATAATTACAGTGCTTCTCATTGTTTCGCCAGTGTCAAGATGTTCTAATTCTTTTTTGTGGTCTGCAGGATATTGTTACTAAGTTACTAGCATTTTCCCAAAAGGGTGCTCGAGCAGTTTGCATTCTTTCAGCTACTGGTGTTGTCTCGAGTGTTATTATGTGTCAGCCTGGTTCTTCTGGGGGGATTTTGAGATATGATGTATGATATGATCATACCTGAAGAAAAATACTTCCTTTAATTTGTTTTTCTCCCTCCTTTTCCTTTTTTCTGATGTGCATTCTCGATAATTTTTCATTTCTTATAGGGCCCCTTTGAAATTCTATCTCTATCTGGATCCTTCACTTTCAGCGAAACAGGAGGTTCGAATCGCAAAAATGGCATGCTAAGTATTTCCCTAGCTAAACCTAATGGCCGGGTTTTTGGTGGTGGTGTTGCAGGCTCTTTAATCGCAGCTGGCCCTATTCAAGTAGGTTTTGCCTATTCGTTTTTCTAAGAAAGCATTCACTAGATGTTTATATGTCTCTTGTCTACAATCTGTTGTTCACAGAATACAGAGTTCAAGGATTTATGAATTTTCTTTGCAATTGAACTGTTTATCAGCTTGTTCGTTTTTGGGAACCTCATGCTATATTTGTTTTGATTTACCAGCTCATTATTGCCAGTTTCAAGCAGAACATCGGCAAGGAAATTAAGAGGAGGCAATCAGCTGACCCTCCTACAGCTCCCAGTCTGCTTGCCAACCCCGATATGGGAAGGGTTCCCACACAAATTGCTGGAACCACAGATGCAGAAGATAACTGCACTACACCAACATCTGAACTTTCAGAACCAAGAAATGAAGAAGCAGGTAGCACAATCATTTCAAACCAAGAAGCAAATACTGGTTCTCAAAACAGTAGTGGTCAAAATGTCTTGCAGTCCCAACAGCCCATTCCAGACCAAACAGTACCTCCAGATGCCAATGCAGGAGACTCCCGGTTGTGAAAATCTCTATATTTATATATGTGATAGTTCTTAGTAACTAGCAATTGAAATTTGGGATTCGTTTGTTTTTTTTCCTTTTTCATATCTAATACCTCTTAGTAGATGAGAGGAATCTTGTTCTTGCAGTTGCATACTGATATATAGTTGAATTGAATCTCAATTCCCTGAATTTGTTAGCTTTAAGCCATCAAAATCTTGTACTTCTCTAAACTTACTCAGGGAGTTAGCTACATCAGCTAAATATAGAAAGTTTTCTTGCTGTCAATTGTCAAACAGTTGTTTCTGATTCCTTGTTGGGAGATTGCTTGTTGTAACAGAAATACAGGATATCGTTAGTTCCTTGCTTTGGGAGCTGAGAAGGCTCTATATTAATCATAAAGAAGAGTATCAAGATATCCATTTGCTACTAATAATGTGAGCCCATATGCCATTTAATCTAATCAAACATTAGCAAATAACCTATAAGTTTTGGCATCAAGACCTATTTGTCTTACCGCTGCAACCGCTGCTATAACCCCTACTGCTGAGAAAACTACTGCAATAGTGACATTCAACCAGAAAACAATGCTCCTCTTCGATGGCTTGAATGTCAAGTTGAAGAAAACAACAGGCAAGATAAAGTCTAGAGGGATGAAACCAAAAGCACCAATCAATGAATTGATATCTCCAAAGAATGGAAGCATTGCTGCTATTGTAGTTGCTATGATGACAGACATTGACCTTGAGACTGCTCTGGGGATTACATTTCGAGCAGAGAATTCTTTTCGCTTCGGGTCTGAAAAGGTGTTTTCGAGTACTTCATTTGTAGGCTGCAAGTAAACCTGTAGGCATGCCATGTAGTTTAAGTTAGTGTAGTGCAGATTTAGGAACAGAAAGAGACAGAAAGGAGATGCTCATACCACAGCTACTGCTGATAGTTGGAGAATGATGAAGATGTTGACCATCAAAACAAACCATTTAGGCACCAAAGTTTGCCCATCAGCTAAGAAGTTGCTAATTACTAGAGGTTCAGAATGGTTGCCAAATGCCCAATAACCAGAGATGGCAACACTAAAGAAGGTAAGAGAAAGTACAGTATAGCAAATACATAATCCCTTGAACATCTTCCCTTTCACAGGCGGTGCTACTGTTGCCTGCAACGAGAAATGTTTTGTGCACTTGGTTAAATTTTCTTCTCCTATTGAAGTTTGTATTGAAAACTGAAAAGGATCTTAAACCTTGACTAGACCAAGGAGAAACTTGGTCTGAACGAGCAAGATCTGGCCTCAGGATACCATGCATAATAGAGGGAACTGGGCTTTCCATACCTGGATTTCTGGGATGATCCCATTGCCGTATGATGTGGCAATGATAGCAATGGCATTAAAGATACCGAAAAGGCGATCTTGTGTGTCTCCATGCAGAGAATAGTCCTTCGGTTCCTTGGATGAAGTTCCTGTGAATAATAATTAAAAAAAAAAAACAGCCTAATTAATTATTAACTTGTCTAAATTGCTGAAACGAGTATTGTTTCATTATTGTTGCTTACCAATATGAATTGAACCACCAGTGGCACAGGCACTATAAGCTAGGGTTAGAACCAGGGATACCAGGTTGATGTTCCTTAACGAATGAAAAGATGGGATTTGAGCTAATATCAACATTAAGCACCCAAATATGATTATAAATTCATAAAGCTTCATTGGCCCATCTGGCTTTGACATTAAATAAATTGTCTGCAGAAAAAACAAAACAAAAAAAGGTAAGATTATCTTATTTTCATTTTATTTTATTTTGTGAAAAAAAAAATTGTTGCCGCCATAGTTCTCACCTTCATGCATTGTCCTCCAAGAAGAGTACAAGCAACAACAGCTCCATAGCACACCATGAATTGAATTGGACCCACAAAATACTTGCCCCATTTTGGCCCTACAAAATCAACAATTTGGGTGTGAAATGCTAAGAGCTTGATGACCATAACCCCGTATACATGATCGACATCTTCTAATCTAATTCCAATTCAAAAATTAATATTAGATTAAATTAACTCGGGTTATGAAATTTTTTAAATAAAATATTAATTTGATAATTTTTTTTTTAAATAACAGATTTTAACTTAGTTATTTTGAGTTTTTAACTAAGTTATATAGGATTAACATAAAAAAAAAACAATTCAGAATAATATAAAATGAAAATGTTTAAAAACCAGGCTGATGAGGATCAATAAAGTTTTTCAAACAGAATATTAATTTGATATTTTTAATTTTTTTAAAAAAATAAAATATTTGAAATTAATTGATTTGAGTTTTTGACTCAAGTAGATCGGATTGACATAAATTTAATATCAATGTTGATAAACATTATCTATCCATTTATCCGAGGTTTTTCGGATTCCTGCGGACCCGCCTTTCTTGACATAAAAGAAACTGACGGAGTACTACTCTTGCATTGGACCTAAGGTTTTTGAATAACAATTGCATTTGGACTGAAATGCTGTGAGAGTCAAAGTTCACTGGGCCAAGCCTAGAAAGTCGGGCCCATATAACCTAATTTTCTACGATCACGTGTCAAATTTATTCAACGAGAAAGATAGGGTCGCGGGCCGAAACTTTGACGTGGGAAAGTCGAGTAAACATTTTAATCAGATAGGTAAGAAAGCGAGAGGGAAACTTTAATACAAGATTCCCATCACAATTATTTATTTTTTAAATCTAAATGTCGTCGTCGTCATTATCAAACAGATGATATTGGGTGTCCAGAGCATGCTAGTGGGAATATGCAAGACCATGATTTCTTTGATGACCTCTCAATTTCTTGCAAGCTCTCCCATTAATGTGGTCTCAACTAGTGCAAGCTGATGCAAGAAATCATCACACCATCTTTTCTTTTGATATTTTCTTTCCTCGGAATTCAAACATGACATCCATACAAGAATTAGTGCATTTATGGTTTTTTTTTTTTTTTCATAACCTCTTTTAAAATTCAAAATCCTAAACCCTCAAGTGGAAGATTGCCATACAATATATCGTGGATATATTTATATATCAATTGGACAAAATAAATTTGAGAAAAGATTTAAACATGCTGCATGGCCAATATTCTAGTTAAAACATCCATACTTTTACATATAATTGTTAAATCAAGCTGAAATTTAATGAAAATCTTATATAGATCCTGATCTCTACATAGTTGGCTAAAAAACATAATTGAGATTATAAAAAAAGCTTTTAAATAGTTATTTTTTATTTGTTTTTTTTAATAGGCTAAGTTGGTCCTGACATGGAGAAAAGATATCACACCACTAATTGGATACCTTCATCAACATTTTTGGGAGACTGTGCATGCATGTTGTTGATTTATTAGTACTATCAGGAAACTTAAAACACATATAAAAAAATGCTAGTGTTAATTATCTATTCAAAATCCAAGCGAAAAAAAGGGAGGGGGAGGAGGTGTATGAGTTAATTACCCAGTATTTGGTTAGCCATGTCCCTGAACCGAAGTTGGCGATTACCCTTTTGAGCATGGTGTTCAAGAACTAAAGACAACAAGTTGTATGAATAGAAAGTGACCAGAGCTCCGATCAGCAAGAATGCAACTCCGGCCGCCCACCCAAGAAATGTGAAAGCGAAGGGCAGACTAAGAAGAGGTGGTGCGACAATTGATGTTGTTAGGTGGTAACCACAATGCAGCCATGATCCTGAAGTTGTGTGCACATTAATGAGAATATAAAAAAAGTCAAACCAAATATTTCATGGGTTTTTTATACTCGATTAATTAATACTAATACTTTATTTTCAAATAAAAATGAGGTAAGATTCGAATCTTATTGCAATAATTTTTCTAAGAAATGATCTTAAACGTCAACAGGCTTATAATGCAAATCTTACTCTTTTATTTTAAAGATGATGAGCTGTGATCAATATTTGTGACAAATGAAAAAAGAAAAACGATCTTGATTCTTGAGGAATGGAGGGGTTTTTTTTTTTTTAATCTTTTGATATGAAGATCATTTTTGGAAAACTATATGCATGAATAGTTTGCTACATACTTATAAATTAATTACATGTAATAAATTCATTTATTAATTTATTGGTATTTATGTGAGTGATGTTGATATTATTAATTAAATCATTGTAGTGAGCAATGGAAAAAAATCTTTGCCATAAATACGACTCAAAACATCAAAACAATTATGCCCATATGGCATTAAAATTCATGCTACAGTGCCCTCTCAATAGTCAGTAGAATCACTTGGCATCAGGCAAAATAAATTAGAGAGTCGTATTGAAAATCTTTATATCTAAATCTTTGTTTAATTTGTTATAAAACCAAGTAATTATATTTATATGCACTTTTTTAAAAACAATTGGCCGGTATCGGAGATTTCTTTAATAGTATTATCTGGGGCACGTTTTCCTCTATATGTGGAAAGCAATAGTCATGTGTTTGTGCTAAAGGAGAAGGAATAGAAGAGATTTTATTAAAAGAAACATGAAAGGATATAAAAAAAGAGGAGAGAAAAGATTCTGTAAACTGAGAATGGAAACTGCATACAAAAAGAAGATGGAAGGCGTAAAATATTGCATGAAGCAGCTTGTTGGTGTGTTACCTTTGGATTTGAGAACAAAAAGGGCACCGGCATCAAGGTCCTTTAGCTGGTGATCGGCTCCTTGCTGTGAGACCTTGCCATCCTCTCCATGAGCTGCAACAGCGCCCATCTCTCTATCTCCCTGTCTCTGAAATTGTGGTGAAGAAAGATGGAAGAGAGAGCAAATTAAGGTATACCGCTAATATCACACATGTGGACATATATAGTCAACACAAGCTGGCTGACAACTCGTAAGAAGATGACGAAATTGACTGGTTAGCTATCGCGTATAGGGCCAAGATTGGGCTGATTGTGTCGGGCATTTTTTTTATTATTAAGTTTTGATT
>Ga0325414_1003272_pt1 | contig 16801 bp, 11 predicted proteins | sample PopdelMetagenome_8_FD_206183 | JGI IMG/M metagenome (GOLD analysis project Ga0325414, IMG submission 206183) | Populus deltoides microbial communities from Bellville, Georgia, United States - Leaf-PdKOR-R3 | ecosystem: Host-associated > Plants > Phyllosphere > Phylloplane/Leaf | place: USA...
CAATCCTCAATCTGGAATCTTGATGAAGATATAGAAGCCCCCTAGCAATACCACATATAATGCTGAAACGCTTGGACCAGTCTAACAGTTCGCCTCTTGTTTGATCTGTTAAGTGTTTGTTAGTGCATCATGCCACTTAAACACTTAGAAACAAGCTTGTTTGTATTAAAATCAAAGACGTACGTAACGATACGACAAAAAAGCTTGTCTGGTTTAGAAAAGTACCGAAAATGAAGGAATCGAGGCTTTTGTTGGGCATGTATTCATAAACCAGAATTTTCTCTTCTCCTTGAATGCAACAGCCAAGAAGTTTTACAAGATTTCGGTGCTGAAGCTTTGTGATCAGTATAACTTCATTTTTGAACTCATTTATTCCTTGTCCAGAACTCCTTGATAGCGTTTTTGCTGCTATTTCTTGGCCATCTTCTAGAGTACCCTAGAAAATGGCATCCCAAAATACTTATGCTTATCTCAATAAAACTGGGCTCTAGAAGTTAATATAGTCAATTCGCTTCAATTTGAGAATGTTGGACCAGTCTTCTACATAAAATGAGGTATTTCGTTTTTCTTTTAGCTATTTCACTCAAAATTGGGAAATTTACCTTGTACACAGGTCCAAAACCACCTTCTCCTATCTTGTTGTTATATGAAAAGCCGTTGGTGGCATTGGCTATTGTATTGAACTGGAATAGGGGTAGCTCCAAGTCTTCCTTTGGTCCACTATCTATCTGGTCATTTTCTTCTCTGTTGCTTCCTGTTTTCTCAGACAGTAGAAAATGGGAATCACATACATGATAAACGAGGAGAAATGAATAATGAGCTAAGATTTTGAATGTTCAGATCGAAGATAGCAGTTGAGACAATGATTACAAAACTGAGGCAAAACTGAACTTCACTCTGTAATTTTCCTGAATGCTACTATCTAATCAAGGCTAAATCATGTAGTTATTTCAGTTGTTCTAATTGTAAATCCATTGAACCTTCTCGGCTTCTCCAAAGTCTAACCAACGATAAGCTCAAAGCCAGTTAAAAAGCTGTTCCTTTCTATTAAACTCGCAAAAAACAAGATGCTCATTTACTGAGAGCAATCAAAGTAACTTTACCTATGAGTTTTGCCTTTCTTTTGAAGATGTAATAGGCGACCAAAAGAATCCCGCAGGCCACGAAAATAGATAGTGCACTTCCCACTGCCATCTTTATCTTAGATGCAGCTTTAGCCTCTACATGGTCGATAAGAAAGAAAGAGAGAGAAAAAAATATAGTTACAATACAGCTAAGAAACTAGAGAAGCTGCAAAATGATGATTAAATATAATATAGATACTCATGGATTAACTAAGACTAAGGATAAGCACTCACTTGATTCTGAAGCATTCATGCGAATGTATATTTCCTGCCCCGCAGCTGGAAACTGTTTAATATCTATCAGATCGCCAAACCAAATAGCACAGCCACTGCGTTCCTTAATATTTGTAGCTGTATATGCCATACAAGAACAGTTTTGTAGGCATTTTGACCTGCATTCCTTGAGATTCATAGTTTTGTTTACCCAAGAATTTGTAGCATCTGGCAATTTCAAATCAATATATTTAACGAATCCATCTCCCTTCTGGCAATCTAGTGGCTTATTTCGTACACACCCTTGAGACCAGTCCATTGAATTCCAACTCTCAGGTGAATTAGGCGTGAATTTTTCTAAACATTCACAAACTGGCGACTGGCTTATGATGCAATTTCCATAGGCACCACAAAGATTGTAAGTGTCACAGTAATCTCTCGGCACATTTGCATAGAGTACCCATGTCTGATTGATTTCATTCCAGGTGTAACGCTGCCGAAAATAGGTACTTTGGTTCATAACTATCCTCGTGATTAAAGATTTATTTTTGAGGTTGTATGTGTAATAAACCTCCTCCCCGTCGTCGACAAAATCAAAATAAAAAACTGGATTAATCCTTAACTCCGGCCCACCACTGAACCCGATACCATTCCATGGACCACTTCTATAGTATTTCTTGGACCCCTTCCACATAACTAACTCAGGATTATTCTGTAGTTGTGTTCCCCATGTGAAATCTCCAGAAGATGGATCATCAGGGCTCTTCCATGCTGATAGCCGCCGATCAAGTCCAGTCCGTAAGTCCCATCCAAGCTTCATTCCTGGAAGCAATGTATCAGATGGATAATCAAAACTCTGCCACAAATAGATTCCAGAATTGGCATCTTTCTCATCTCTTAAGACCAGATTCCCAGAATCCAGGAGTTCTCCCATTGCACTCTGAGCTGCTTTCTTTGAGTTTGATGACCAAACAACAGTACTATTGTTGTTGCTGACAAGTACAAGATTTCCTGTGTTGTCTAACATCAAGAAGCCAGAGGAATCATTGATTGGGTTGTTTCTGTTTGCAACCCAAACAACAGTTCTAACTGGGATGTTCTTGTACCATATTCCGACATAACGGTTCCTGGAACTTCCAGGACTGAAGAAACCAAGCTCAAAACTTCCATCTTTCGAAACTAAGGTTCTTGTCCCTCCATCACGAATAGATTGAGACAAAGTAAGTGTATTAGCTGTATTACAGAATCTAGAGAATAGAAGGAGTAGATTCGCAATAATAATTAGCATTGAAGAAAGAGTGTCCATTAGCAACTGGGAAAACTTTGAACTATTTTGCTTTCTGTAACAGATGGAATACTGGTATGGTTTCCAATCTACAAGGGTGAAAGTAACATAGAAGTGGACAAGTCGTATTTGTTTGCGTAAGCAAATTGCTATGATCTTTCTTTCTTTTCTTTTCTCTTTTTGAAGATGAAAAAAAATAAAGATGGAGGGAAGGGAAGTTTATGTGATCAAGAAAAGGAAACGGTTAGGATATCCGGAATCAGAACATCAGATATACAATTAGTGGTTCAAAATATTAAACAAAATTTATAAACTTTCTCACATCATGCCTAGTATATACTATAACAACTCCATAAATATTTGGATCACGAGGAATCACGGGAAAGTTAGGCTATATTTGATTAGTGTTTTAATATATAAAGGATAGTTATAGATAAGACCGAACATGTTTGATTGTAAGAGTTAAAATAAAGATATAAAATAAATATATTCTTAAAACAGTTTTGAAATGAATTTATAATATCTTAAGACAAAAATCATACCAGAACACTTCATCTTTATCTCAACTATTTTTATCTTTTTTATTTTTTTAAAAATAACCAAACACAACCTAATGTGAGAGAACTGTCCCCCTTTGTTTTTAAGTATGACAAGGCTACTGCATCTGTCCTGTACGGAAGCATTAAGGCAACAGTAGTGAGCAGACATGTAACCACCACATTGACGCATTCAAGGGAAATCAACAAGTCACTTGACTCAATACCCATGACTCCAACGCCCTTGTAATCCAGCAACCCTGGCTGCCACTTATTTGGCCGAAGGTATAGCCGTAGTTATATGTACCTTTCAGCTGTCACTCCAAAGTCTATTTGAAAATGTGGATATTATAGTTTTCAGATCTGATGTAAGATTTGGTTCTGAATTTTTACTAGATTATTAGGTCGGTTGAGTTAAGTTTTTTAAAAATAAAATCAAAACGATGTCATTTTAGTAAAAAAATAAAAATCAACGGGTTGCAACCGGGTTTTTAATCGGGTCTTGCGGGTCAGCCGAGTCACATCGGGTTTTTCCTTATCCTATTTTTTCTTCAACTCGGCCCGGTTTCAGTCTCAGGTCGGTCGGGTCCTAGGTCGACCTATCGGGCCGGACCGGGTTTCAAAACTATGGTGATTATGATTGTTTTTCAAAGTACTTTTTATTTGAAAATACATTAAAATAATATTTTTTATTTTTAAAAATTATTTTTGATATCAGCACATTAAAATATCTAAAAACACTAAAAAAAATATTAATTTAAAGTAAAATAAATAAAAAAAATAATTTTTTTTTAAATTAACAAACAGGAAAGAAGTTAAAAAAACGTTTGTACATGTTTCAGAGAATTTTCACCAGCCTTTAAGAATGCAAAGAAAAGTAAGAGTGCAATAAACAAAATTTTGTTGCCTTGAGACAGCAATGAATCCTTGTTAACTGTCGGCCTTCTTCATCGATTATAAAAAATCATCAATTTCATTTCTTTACGACATCCTTAAATATAAAATTAGTGGTAAACATTCTCCAAATAATTAGAAGACAATGTTTCAAAAGATGTGGCCACGTATTGCTATACACAGTGAGGTTTAGGAGGAGGTGATAGAACACATTCCGTATGTTTTAAGATTTTTGAAAAACAATCAAAAACAAAGAAAAATGGGAGATTCTGATAGATGGTGGGCCACTAGGAAGAAATGAAGTAATCTGTGGCTATCTATCAACACCCAGCAGGGACCTTTGTGTGTATCGTTTTCCAATTCAAATTTCATGTTACAAAAGTCTTCACTGCAATCACTCCAGGTGTGACGCTGCCGAAAATAGGTTGTTTGGTCATTACAATCCTTGTCGATGCAGATTTATCTTAATTTGAGATTGCATGTGTAACACATCTCTTATGGGAAAATTTGTTAAAACTTGTTTAATGAATATATTCAAGTCCAAATTTGTTGAGATTTAATATTAAAAATAAGTTTCAACTTGAAACATTATAATGTTTTAAATAAATTATAGATGAATAAAAAATTAATTTTAAATAATTCTTAGTTGGTATGTTTTGACAAAATCTAAAATTTTTTAAAAAATTCTATCTCATATAAAAAATAATTAAAATTTTCTTGATATTTATAAAATAGATAGTTAAGAAGTTAAAATTAAATTCAAATAAACGTAAGTATTTTTAGTCTTTTTTTCCTAGTTTTAATACTATTTTCATCTAAAAACATCATTCAATTATCCTAGCAAAGTGAAAAACTCATTTAAACCTCAAACATGTACTCATCCTTCCTATAATCCCAAAAACATCGAACCCTCCTCTCTATCTCCTGCGTTCTCTTTCCATGCACCCTTTACATTTAGGAGCCTATCCTTAACACAAATGAAGTTCAGGGACCATTTTGCACAAACCTCTAACTCTAAGGACTAAAGTGAAAATAGGTTTTGAAAAAATCACTTGAAAACTTTGAGAAAACAACATCGTTTTGTGCTATAAAAATGTTAAATATCATGTTTTGGGTGTTTCAATAACTCAGGCTACAGTTGAAACATCATTCTCTTGTAGATGCTGTTAAAATGTTGTTTATGTGAATTTTACATGTTGGAGATGTTATTACAGTAATTTTTAGCAAAACTATTAGAACACATGTATTAAAGCTTGTGAAGAATCATCGATAAACTCATGGATGATGATAATTGTAAGTACTGCTATTTAACATAATGAAGTCCACAATCAACAATCCACAAACACGACCGGAACTGCAATTTGAAACTTGTCTATCTATCTACTTGGTTTGTGTTATTCTTTATGTTTTCTATTTGATTTGTCCTGAACGAACGAACTTGGATAAGATTACAGTACTTTTGAGATGTGAAAAAGGCTTTAGGTGAAATCTACTGCAAGCTTTTGTACTTCTTGGATAATTATCATTTCAACTGATAGTGGCCCGAGAAAAGAGTTTGGCATTCTTCAATTAGGTTGCTTTTTCATGTTCTTTTATGTTTAACCGACTAAATGGAATTTTGCATTTGAAGTAACGTTTTTGTTAGAGAGCTTCCTGTGTTTAGGGAGAAGCATGGAACCTCCATGTACGTATTGGGCCTCCGCATATGAGGGTTTAAGTGTTAAGATGATACTATCTCTAACTATTAGATCATATAGATATATGTATCTTATATATAAACATTTTTTTTTCCGTTTCTTTTCAATGTTGAATATTTACCTCACAACTGCACCCAACAATTCTTCCCCTTACTTCTGAGTATGATCCATTTGAAAATAAGTAACGGAGGTATTTAATAATTGGAGCGCGATAAGAATTAGAATTAGTTGATGGATTGCCAGAAAAATCATGGAATCTATCAGAAGTCATGAGATGTATCCAAAGTAGCCTCTTATGCATGCAACAGCATCCTAAGGATAAGCCGAGCATGGCTTCTGTGGTTTTGACGTTAGGTGGAGAGAGTGCATTGCCTAAGCTCAAAGAACCAGGCTTGGCGGAATCACCTTCAAATAATGAAACGTCAACCTCATTGCTGGAGGGCCCCCCTGCTCTGTTTGTGCTTTAGAAATAAATTCTGCTTTTATAAAAAAGTTATATTGGACTTAATTGCATTTGTCTTGTGGGAAAGTTTTCTCTTGCTGACTCAGTATAGACTAATATCGTCGTCAGCTTAACTCTTAAGGCCCCATAATGAAAGCACTACCACCGTATCACCACTGGCAATCTACTTGCTGATGGTTTCTATTATCTTTGTTTGAGGGTAAAAGTAAGGGTAAGTGACACAAACCGAAACAATACAAGAAAAATAGTAAGCACAAAGAAAACGAATTTTAGCAAAAAGACAATATTTTGAATTTTTGAAAAATATGATTAATTCTGGTGAAAAGGATCTCAACCACAATAACACTAATTTGAATTTTTATTATTCAATATTTTCTATAAGCTCTTCAAGGTTGCTTATATGGAATAGAAAATATCCTAAACAAAGAAGCAAAATAATAAAAAAGTTTTAAACTAAATAAAAAAAATCTAAATTAGCTAGGAAAATATAATAAATCCCAAATAATAATTTTTAGTTCTTATTTGAAGGCTTTATTGATATCAAATAGCTATGAAATTTTAACGTTTTAGAAAACAAAATTTTTAAAATTTACAAGTCAAAATTTCAACCTGAGCAAACAATTAGATGAAAATTTATACTAGTTAATATAAGGCTATCTATTTGCTCAAAATCTCTCACATTAGAAAGTCTACTTTGATGGATGGAGACTGAAGCGTTTTAATCGCCACATCCATGATTTTGTATCAGAATTAATCATATTTTCCTTATAACAGGTTTGACATTGTTTAGGATGGTAGAATATATTACCTTTGTTCATTAGCATTTTTGAAAGAGAATGCTAAAATGCTATTCAAGCAGTACTTCCAAAGCTGCCCTGTTCCGTAGCAGAGGATGCAGATCTCAGCTCACAGGCAATTCCGGTCCAGATGGTGTATAAACTATTAAAAAGCACGATCGTTCAATGTGAACTCTGATAGGGGATATATTGACCAACGTCATCAGGTTTTATTTTTCAATATTTTACTATAATTAGCAGACAGAATGGAAAGTTTCTTTTGGAATAATTCTTTAGAAAGACCTGAGGCCGCTGTGGAGGAGTAGACACGCCAGTCTATTGCTTTTAGTTAAGTTGTGAATGCAACCTTTTCTTTTAGGAAAGTTTTGGATATTCAACATTCTTTAAAGAAAGTGTAAACTTGAATAAATTTTCAAAAGAATTAAAGCCATTTGATTTCTTGTTGTAATGAACTCCACAGTTATTAATTGTTATTCTAGCAAATCCGTTATGTGACTGGTTTGGTCTTCATGAACCATTTCCTGTAACAATTTCTCCAACTGTTCAAAAACTTATACCACACAACCAGGCAATGGTTAACAAGTTAGTGTATGACAAAGATTGTAGGGATACGTAGAATCCAGCAATGGCAATCATTACTCAACAAACATTAGACATTGTTTTGAATTGATGGGGGGTTCAAATTTATGGTGATTACGGTTAAGAAATATAGGGTTATTTTATTTTATTTTATTTATAAAGATAGAATAATATTTTTATTTTCTTTTTAGTTTAGTCTATATATAATCTCTTTGTATTTAGGTTAAACTCATTATTTTAGATTACTGTGATAACACATGCAGTATTAATGAAACTCTACCCTCCTCTTTTCTTATTTTTGTATTTCTCTTTATTTATTTGGATTGTTTAACATGGTATCAGAGTATGGTTTCATGGAACAAGGCTTAATTTCAAACATAGCTTTCACAGATCCAACTTTGTTTTGGAGTAATCATATAATTTCGAGAAGATATTTGTTTAGTTTTTGCAATCTGGTATTTTGTTTTTCTTTTTTTTGCATTCTGGTTTCTTTGTTTGTTGATTATGGCTATTGAAAGAGATAATTCGTTTCAGACTGTGAGTGTGAGGTTGGATGGAAAAAATTATTCGTATTAGAGTTATGTAATGAAAATTTTTTTTTAAGGGTAAAAGGATGTTTAGACATGTTAGTGGAACTTTTATGATATCTAGGAATACCGAAGAGGGTTAAGCTGTTTTGATAGATGTCTAAGAAGCAAACAATGCAAATAATATTTCTTGGATTAACAATTCTATTAAGCATTCCATAGGTACACAGTTGGCGAAGTATGAGACAACAAAGGAGGTGTGAGATTATCTGCAAAGGCTTTTCACACAAACAAATTTTGCAAAGCAATATCAATTAGAGAATGACATACGAGCTCTTCATTAGAAAAATATGAGTATTCAAGAGTTTTATTCTATTATGATAGATCTTTGAGATCAATTGGCTCTTATAAAATTGACAGAATTAAAGGCATGTGGTGCCTATATTGCTCGTAGAGAGCAACAATGATTGGTACAGTTTTTAACAGCACTTCACAGTAATTTTAAAGGACTTAAAGGTTCAATTTTAAATCGTTCTCCACTGCTTTTTTGTTGACTCAGTTGTCAGTGAGTTATTAGCTGAAGAAATATGTCTTCAGTTTTATTCTGGAAAGGGAATTCTTTCTACTTCTAATCCTTCTATGTTAGCAATACCTTCTAAGCCATTCTCTAATAATCAGAATAAACCTTACATAAGTGTTGCCTTCGATGAGTTTAATTTCTGTAAGCAGAAAGGTCATTGGAAGGCTCGGTGTCCCAAGTTGAGACAGTAGAATCAAGCTTGAAAGTCTAGTAGTAGTCACAATCTAATGCTCAAAGACACCTCAAAGCTACATACCACCACACCACAATATTGCAGCAATAGTTTCATTAGATTCTTCCACCGATCCTAGATCTTCTTCTTCTAGTTTTTATTTATGGCATTCTCATCTATGTCATGTTTCGTCTTCTCATTTGAGATTTTTGGCATCCACAAGATCTTTAGAAAATTTGTAAACTTGAGATATTTCTGATTGTAGTGGATGTAAACTGACAAATTTTTTTGTTTTACCTTTTAATCAAAGTATTTTTATTTCTTATGATGTATGGGGACTTTCTTATGTTTCCATAAAAGGAGGGTATCGATATTATGTTTTTTTTTTTATTGATGATCATACTCATTATTGTTGAGTTTATTTAATGAAACATCGTTCTGAATTCTTTAAGATATATACAACTTTAAAGCTCTTGTCAAAACTCAATATTCTGTTGTTATCAAATATTTTGGATGTGATTGGGTGGGGAATACACTAATAAATTTTGTGAGTTTTTTGATCTAGATGAAATTATTCACCAAACTTCGTGTACAAATATTTTTTTAGCAAAATGGTGTTGCTAAAAGAAAACAAAGGCACATTGTTGTAACTATTTGTTCTCTCTTGTTGTTTTTCTTGGTTATGATAAAGGTGAAAAAAGGTATTGTTTTTTAATCCAGCAACTTGAAAACTTTATGTCTCATCATGTTGTCTTTTTTAAGCATATACCTTTCTTTTCTATTCCATCCACTACTTATAGCTCGACTAGATCTGATTTTATTTGTAAAGATCCTTTTTTCTAAGGATTTTGATAGTTTATCATCTAAGGTTCCTAGTTTTCAAATGTTATCATATATAACTTTAGGACTCTCTTAATATTAGTTATAAAGGTTACCTTTCCATGAATAAAGGCTAAATATTAGGAATCAGTTAGACTCCATATATAACACATACTTCCGTGTATAGATGAAATAATAAATAAGAAGAAGAGTGGAACTCACGGGATACAGATTCCAAAACAAAGTTCTCTGTTTCTATTTTCTTTAGGTTTTCTAAGTATTTTGACATGGTATCAAGAGCAAGTTACTAGATTATCTGTCTTTCACGAATTTGTTTTCCTTCTCAGGAGAGCTTCCTTGTGGGTTCTTTATTCTCAGTAATGTCTTAGTCAATTTTTAGAGATCTTGCTTTTTAGTTCAACAACTAGGATTTCGTCAACTTCTGTTGTGTTTTTTGTGTTCTATTCTTGTTTTGGTGGCTTTTGGATTTTGGCATTTGTTTCTCTGGTTCAGTTAGGCTGTTTCGGCGTATATTTTTTTTTTCTGGTTTGGGTATCACTTTTCATCGCCATCTGTTCAACATTTGGGTGAGTTACTTCCTTTTGGAAGCTTTGTTGTTATTCTCGCGTGTGATTGTTTTCCTCCACTGCATTATCATGTCATACGATAAAGTAGACTCGTTTCATATTCGGTTTATTGGCAAAAACTATTCTGCGTGGAAGTTTCAGTTTAAATTATTTGTCAAAGGCAAAGAATTGTGGGGTCATATTGATGAGAGTATTCTCGCACCTCGAGAGGTTGAGGCTTTATATAAATGAAAAATCAAGGATGCTCGGGTTATGACTTGGATCCTTAGCTTAGTTGAGCCTCACCTTGTTCTTAATTTGAGGCCTTATACAACTGTCGCCACCATATGGAATTATCTGAATAAAGTTTAAAATCAAGAAAACACGGCTCGACGTTTTCAATTAGAGTATGAGATGGCTAATTTCACACAGGGAAGTCTCTCCATTGAGGAATATTTTTCTGCTTTTCACAATCTTTGGGCATATTATTCAAATATTGTTTATACTAATGTTTCCGTTGTCGTAGCCCTATCTGCTATTCAAGTAATGCATGGCATAAGTAAGAGAGATCAATTCTTGATGAAGCTCCGTTTTGATTTTGAAACTGCACGTTCTAATTAGATGAATTGTCATCCTGTACCATCTTTGGATGCCTATTTGAGTGAACTCCTTCGTGAGGAGCAGCATATTATAACTTAGACTGCCATGAAACACCATGCTAATGTTAGTGCACCTGTTTTTGTGGCTTATGTTGTACAGGGAAGGAATAAGGGTAGAGACATGCGTGCTGTCTAGTGCTTTAGTTGTAAAGCTTTTGGTCATATTGCTCGGGATTGTCCTAAGAAGTTCTATAACTACTGCAAGAAACAAGGCCATATCAACTCTGCTTATCCCATTTGACCTAAACAGAAGCAGGGTACTACTTATCATGCCTTCACTGGTGCCTCTAGTTCTGTTGTATTGCTGATTGCTTCGCTAGTTGTTCCTATTCCTGCTCCTACAACTTTGGTGAACCCGAACACACTCAATAGTATACTAGATGATCCTTTCTATTTTTTATGCTTTTGGGCTCTCAGGTAATCATAAATATTTTTCTAAGCCATGGTATCTTGACTTTAGGGCCTCTAACTATATGACCAATATTGTTGTTCCTCTTTCCAATGTTAGAAATCATAAGGGCAGTCTGAAAATTAACAATGTTGATGACAGTTCTCTACTTATTAGTGTTATTGGTGATCTTTCCTCTTCCTTAGCCGATGTTTTTGTCTCTTGACCTCTCTACAAATCTTATTTCTGTTGGTCAATTAGTTGAAAATGATTGTGACGTTCATTTCTCTCATTCTGGTTGTGTTGTGAAGGATTAAGTGTTAGAGAAGATGATCGAGAAGGGGCCTAAAGTGAGAGGACTCTTTCCTCTTTACATTTCTCCTTCCACTATTATTCCTAGTTTTCCTTTACTTTTCTTTACATGTAATGTTGTTGGTTCTGGAAATAAGATATGACATAGATGTCTAGACCACCCAAACTCTGATGTACTTCGTACTTTGATTAATTCTGGATTATTGGGAAATAAAACATGTTCTTTTCTCGATCTTTCTTTTGATTGTACATCATGCAAACTTGGCAAAAGTAAAGTTTACCTTTTCCTCGTCATGCATTTCGTGCCTCACAATGTTTTGACATTAGTCATAGTGATGTTTAGGGTATTGCACCCGTTGTTTCTCATGCGCATTACAAGTACTTTGTTATTTTTATTGATGAGTTTAGTCATTTTACCTGAGTTTACTTCCTCTAGGCTAAGGCCAAAGTTTTCTTAGTCTTTAAGTGCTTGCTTGCACTTCTTGAGACTCAATTCTCTGCTTGCATCAAGGTCTTGCGCTCTGATTTTAGCTGTGAATACATGACTAATGAGTTTCATACCTTTCTTCAAAGCAAAGGGATCATCTCTCAGCGTTCTTGTCCTTCTACACCACAACAAAAACGGTGTTGCTGAGAGGAAAAATCATCACCTTCTTGATGTGGTAAGAACTCTTTTACTTGAATCATCTATTCCTCCTCGTTTTTAGTGTGAAACACTTTTTACTTCAGTTCATTTGATCAATCACTTACCCTCTCCTACGTTAAATCATGTTTCTCCTTTTTTTTTAAAAGTTGTTTGGTCATTCTCCTTTATATTCTGATCTTCATACATTTGGTTGTGTTTGTTTTTTGCATCTCCCTGCTCATAAATGACATAAACTTACTACTCAGTCTATTAAGTGTGCTTTTCTTGGTTATTTTATCCCTCAAAAGGTTAATGTTTGTGATGATCCTCATGCTCGTTGTATATAGGAATATGATTTTCTTTGAAAATCAATATTTCTTTCCATCTCATGTTGAGCAGCCATCTATAGCTTTTCTAATTCTATAACAATTATGGAAAGATTCAAACTTGGTTTTATTTATGAAAGACATAGTCGACATGAGTCTGGTTCCACTTCCCCTTTGCTCCCTTCCGATCTTGACCCGATGCCTAATCCTGCTCCTACTTACACCACCATTCGTCGGTCTACTCGTCCTTCTCGACCCCCTTATTGGTATGGTTTCTTCTCTCATATCTCTCTTATTGCTACTTTATCCACTATTTCCATTCCATCTTGTTACAAACAAGCAATGAAACATGAGTGTTGGCAACATGCAATGCACACAAAACTTCAAGCACTTGAGGAGAATCATACTTGGGATATTGTTCCTTGTCCTCTTAGCTCTGGGTAACAAGTAAATGGGTATTTTCTGTAAAACTTTGTTCTGATGGCTCTTTAGACCGACACAAAGCTCGCCTCTTAGCTCTGGGTAACAAGTAAATGGGTATTTTCTGTAAAACTTTGTTCTGATGGCTCTTTAGACCGACACAAAGCTCGCCTTTTAGCTCTGGGTAACAAGTAGGAATATGGGGTTGATTATGAGGAGAACTTTTTGGCTTTAATTTCACACAAAGTCAGTACGATTCTTCTTTTTTTTTTTACACGTCTGTGTTAGGTATAGTCCTTCTCTTGGTTTATGTGGATGATATTATCATTACTGGCACTGACTGTGGTTTGATTACTAAGCTTCAGCAGTTGTTACATGTAACTTTCCATATGAAAGATCTTGGCCAGCTCACACACTTCTTATGATTGGAATTTCATCATCGAGCTAATGGTATATTTGTGAACCAGCATATGTATGTTCAAGATCTTATTATTTTGGCTAGTTTAGAGGACACTTCTTCTGTTGATACAAAGGGGACCTTTTAGATGATCCTACTCTCTATCAGCGCCTGGTTGGGAGTCTTATCTACTTAACCATTACTCGACCTAATATCTCATATGTTGTTCATCAGGTTAGTCAGTTTATGTCTTTTTCTCGACATCTCCATCTTGTTGCAGTTCAACACATCATCCGCTATCTTCGAGGTTTAACTACTCGTGGGTTATTCTTTCCTCTCGACTCATCTCTTCAACTTGTTGCCTATAGTGATGTTGATTGGGCTGGATGTCCTGATACACGTCAATCTACTACAGGTTGGTGTATGTTTTTAGGTAATGCCTTAATTTTTTGGAGATGTAAGAAACAAGATCGTGTTTCTAAATCCTCTACTAAGGTTGAGTATCGTGCCATGTCTACTGCTTGTTCTGAAATTGTATGGCTACGCGGTCTTCTTGAGGAGCTTGGGTTTTCTCAAACTACTTTTAGTTCTTTTCATGCTAATAATACCAGTGCTATTCAAATTGCCACTAATCCTGTTTTGCATGAACGTACCAATCACATTAAGGTTGATTGTCATTCTATTCGAGACACCTTGGAAAGTCGAGTGATATCTCTTCCTCACATCTCTTCTGATCTCCAAGTGGCTGATGTCTTCACTAAAGCTATGACTCGACAGCGACATCAATTTGTTGTTGGCAAATTGTTGCTAGTGGACTTACCAACATCAATTTGAGGGGGGATGTTATCATATATAATTTAAAACTCTGTTAATATTAGCTATAAAGGTTACCTTTCTATGAATAGAGGTTAAATATTAGGAATCAATTAGACTCCATGTATAACATATACTTCCGTGTATAGATGAAATAATATATAAGAAGAAGAGTGGAACTCACGGGATACATATTCTAAAACAAAGGTCTTTGTTTCTATTTTCTCTAGGTTTTCTAAGTATTTTGACATCAAATACCTCTTCTCATATTCGACCAATTCATACTAATCATTCTGCAGGTACTAACACTTTACTCTCTAGAACATTTAAAGCTCCCATTTGTTCTATAGTCCCTTAAGCTCCGTTTAAGACTGTGGATCCACCTCTACATCAATCCATACGCATTTGTAAGTCTACAAAGTTACTAGATTTTGCCTATTCTTGTTATTCTTCATATTTTACTTCCTTTTTAGCTTCCATCCATTGTCTCTATGAGCCCTCTTCTTATAAAGAGACAATTCCTGATCCTTTTTTGCAGCAAGCTATGAATGAGGAATTTTCTGCTTTACATAAGACAAACACTTAGGATTTGGTTCCTCTACCTCCTAGTAAGAGTGTTGTTGGTTGTGTAAGATTAAGACTAATTCTGATAGATCTATTGAGCGATACAAAGCTAGGTTGGTTGCAGAAGGATACTTTCAACAGTATGATATGGATTATGAGGAGACATTTGCTCTTGTTGTAAAAATGACTATTATTCGTATTTTGATTGTAGTAGCTTCGATTCATCAATGACATATTCTCTAGAAAATACTGACATAATTAATCCATCGATGATCCCATTTGTAATTGACAACATAAATAGTGCAATTGAAAAGTGAATAATTCCAGAGCTTTCTGGAATATACTAACAAAATTAATATGTTGGTGATGCCTTTTATATTTAACACAATGAACAATGTCAGGGAGAAGAAAATAATTTACCGATGGATTTACAAATGGATTTTGCTGACAGTATTAATATTGTTGGTAATGTCGTCTCTGTAAATGACATTTCATCATGCTTTTTGTTGTTTTTAATTCCTTCTTTTCCCATTGTAATTCCCTTGGTATATACGGAGGGAATAGTTCCATCAATGTTTACAGATGGATATAGTGAGAGAATATTTTGTTGATAAAATTCACTACAATCTATCGACATAAATATTTCATTGATGTTTCTGTTTGTATTTATCAATTTTCTAATAGTGGTGGTACGATTGCGATTTTTCTTAACAAGTTTAAGATTTTTATTTTCATACAACTTTTACTAATCAAATATGTAATTCATTTCATGAATCCATCTAGGAAGAATTTAAGGTCAAGTTAGTTGTAAAAATTGAGGGCCTTTATTTTGATATGAGTTATAGCTAGCTCATCATGGTCATCATGGTTGTGGTGACCTAGGTTATGGTTAAATTGGTGTCTATGATAAACATGCCTATGATGGTTATTGTTTGGATTTTCATTGTTATTATATATGTTGCCCTATTTTGAAAATCTCTATAGACTCAACTCTTTAAGATATTGGTGATTTAAACTTATGTGAGCTATAGTTGCTCTTGAATGGTTCTAAAGGCACTAAAGATTGTGTTCATGGTAGATATAGATTCAGGGTTGGATATTAGATAACTATTATGTAAATACTTGCAACACTAGCTTAAAAATAGAATTGAGATCACAATAATTTTTGCAAGTAAAAACCCAATACAAAGATAAAGTTAATTGTAATATCTTTTTCATATTAATCAAGACTAGAAAATACTAGTAAAAGTATAGATTTGCAATGCTTGAGGAGTTATGCTTAGGATCAGTAGAATTTAAGAGGAAAGGATTTGAAGGAAGTTTTGAGAAGCATTAACATATCACATATGGAAATAACTGGAGATAAGAGAAGTAATGGCAGTATATATTTTCTATAACTTACAACCAGTAGTAATGTCAAAAACACGATATAGAGAAGACCCATTCCAGCCACAAATCCAAACTAGAACTACTGCAGCTGACAATCCAGTATGGACAGTGATTGAAACATCGTTTAATACCATGTCTAGAAGGAAAAATTACAAAGACACTACCGAGGTTCCAAGACTGAAGTTGAAATTTCATTGGTTGAAGATGATTCCACCTTGCTGGATGAAGAATATGCTTCAACAGGACCTCTATCCTTAAAGAAGCCTGGTTCTTTTGGCTTTGGCAATGTCCTCTCTCCACCTAACATCAAAACCACTGAGGCCATGCTTGGTCTATCCTCAGGGTATTGTTGAACACATAACAGGCTTATGTGGATACATTTCATGACTTCTGATAGATTCCATGACTCTTCGGCCAATCCATCAACCAATTCTAATGGTTTGCCTTCTTTCCACAATCTCCATGCCTAGATCATTTGGAACCTCATCATTAATCGCTAAAATGATTGAATGTAATAAGGAAATTTAACCCCTGGATACTTACATATCCTATGAGGCTTAGGGTATTATCTGGATGGTAAAACCCTCTACTTTTCTTTCCGGTTACTATCTCTAGCAACATGATACCAAAGCTAAAGACATCAGATTTCACTGAGA
>Ga0325414_1003274_pt1 | contig 16797 bp, 18 predicted proteins | sample PopdelMetagenome_8_FD_206183 | JGI IMG/M metagenome (GOLD analysis project Ga0325414, IMG submission 206183) | Populus deltoides microbial communities from Bellville, Georgia, United States - Leaf-PdKOR-R3 | ecosystem: Host-associated > Plants > Phyllosphere > Phylloplane/Leaf | place: USA...
TTAATTTTTTTAGTATTAAATTAATATTTTTTTAGAATTTTATCATTTTATTATTGATATACTGATATTAAAATTAATAATGAAATATTATTTTAATATATTAAAAAAAACACTTAAAAAACAACTCCAAGAGTGTGTTTTCTTTTGGTAAACAGAAGTTGCAATCTCAGTAGGTATTACTACCCAGTCACTGATATCTTAAATATTTTGATGACAGGAATTGCTAGATAAATTAAGCCCAAGTAGCTAACATGTCCTTGGTTTCTTCCAACTTGCCACAAACATGCAGCATAAAGCTATTTGCAGATACAATTCACCTGTCCAAACTCAATTTGGCACTCTACATTATGGAATTTCAATGGCTTGATGCACCTGCTTACCTGCAGGTTAGCCTTTAATTTTAGCCTTCCACATTTAAATTGATATCTATACTGGCAGGAAAAGCTGGAAGGTTTGTGCACAACTCGGTAAAACTCTCAAACTAACATTGCAAGCACTGTGATCTCAACTGATATTTTTACATGAGCAGATCATCAAGAAATTGTGAGCTGAAAGGTAGCTTTATAACTCCAGAAGCCACAAAGACCATAAAAATATAAAGTGGTATAGCCCACTTAAAAGAGAACATTAAAATCCTTTTACCTGCAAAAGAATAACACAAGACAGCATCAGGCCAGTCACATTAAGTTTTTGATTCAGTAGCAAATAGAAGGCAGATTCTTGGCTTCTAGTGAACTAGAGTAAAAACAAAAATACAGAGATTTGTTTCCCAGGCAAGCTGTCATGTGCCGCAAGATTACATAAAATAGAAAGAACAGTTTATCTCAACTCAGTATGTTATGCTTGTCATATAAGTAATTTTTTTCGATCGACTCCATTGTTTATAGAATCAGATGCAAGTGAAACACTGGGTGTCTTTATCAAGGAAAGCACTCCAGTTAAATCCCAAAAGAGTTGAAAAGGAAATGGAAGGGTGAAAACAGAAACAGAAGCTGATGAATCTAGCTAAAAGTTGATCAGACCAGGTCCAGTGATCATACAGTTTGAGAGATACAACTATCCGCAAGCAATGAAAATAAAGCCCAGGTGACAACACTCATTTACATCAAACCGTACTACATTGTTCAACTGGCAAGCTCAAACTTTCAGCTGGTGATAATCTCTTCAGCTTATAAGGTGTCAGGAGTGATTTTGTTGGTTGAAGCCAACGTACAAAATGAGTACATAAATGACAAACTAATTACTAGACATGATATTCTATCGTGTCTCTAACAGCAGAAAAGTGTAAAAGAAATAATTTTGCAGACTTGAAATAAGCCTAACACGGTTTCATTTTTGGAAGCTAATCCATTACGGGTAACGAAGGTATCCAGAGTTACTTGAGCATCCAAGCAAACCATTCCATGGGTATTTGCATCTCCTCCAGTCCAACAAGACACCAGTATTGATCATTCAATTTCAGGGTGGCCAAGAAAAGAGGTTGTTGTGTGATTCAAAGTCATGCTAAGTGGCCTCAAAATATTTGGTATGCTGTGAAACTGTCAAAATCTGGAGGAATAGTTACTTCTTAATTAATTTCAATTATATGAAACATAGGATAGCCAAGTGGCTCAATTCCAGATAAAACAAATTAATAGGGAAAACAACTATCAACCCTCTCTCAATCTGCAAACACATGAATTTCTTCTGATTGCCATCTGATCAATAGCAAATTATTATATCCCGTTTGTTGCTTGAAGTGTTCAAACCTTAAGTTATCTTGATCGAGAATCACATATAGAGAACTCATAGAAGGATAAGGTTCCCTCATTTCTTAGACCATAAAATATTAGAAAGAAAATTAAATGTAACAAGAAAAGAAGTACCATTGGAACGAAATCCTCCTTCAGTTTTGGTGGTAACCCACTCTCCAGTCTCTCGGAGCTTCTTCTCCACTGGTCCCTCCTCCATAAATCCAGACATCTTCTTCTTCTTTTTCTTCTCCTTCTTCTCTTGGTCACTTATTACCATAAACATAAGAAATGGAAACACGAAAGCAGTAAACCCATCAATATTTGTCATCCATAGAAAGAAGAAAGTAAAGAGACACTAGTGTTGAGAAGGGAACATACATGGGTTTCTCATAGTCACGATAACTGCCAGCACCAACGACACGTTCAATATTCATAAGATTGAGCTGTTGTTGTAGCCTGTCTTGGACACTTTTCTTTCTTGGTAGTGGTAGAGTAGTGGTGCTTTTGGTTCTGGTACTTGTTGTTGTCGTGGGAACTGGAACTGGAAGTGAAGGAGGCTTAGGATCAGTGTTGGATTGTGGGGATGGAGAGTTTGTATTTCTGGGAAGAGAAGCAAATACTACAAGTGTTTTGGTTATGGAGTGGCAGGATAAGCAAGCCATGCCCCTGATGTTTTTGTGTCTCTGTTTGTTCCTCAGTGTCTGGCTCTGTTAGAGATAAACAAAAATTTCTAAATTAAATTTATAGTTATTTTATGTCACACTCAATGTTTCTTTAATACGTTCAGTAATTTATGCATATATTATAAATATATCATTTTCTTTATTTGTTTCTCTTGTTCGTAATTTTCTTTAATTTATTTAAACTTTAAAAATAGGTCCTTGTTGAGCCTGGGACTGGCAGGGAAGTGGGCTTATCTTTTTCTTTTTTCGCTGCAGTGGAAATATCTTTCCAAATGCATACATCTCTTATCCGGATTAGAAACAAAATGCTGAAGTAACAAAGGTAGAGCAGCAAAATGGGAGGATAAGGAAATCAAGTTAAACTGCACTACGAATAGAGGCCTGGTATCACCAAAGCTTAACAAGATCCATCGAAGAAATGTCATCTTTGTAGATTCATAAATTTCATTAGGTGATTCTACAAAGGGGGTGAAATTTTATCAAGAGTCATATACGCATTCAATTCTTTGCTACTGTCTCCCGGTAACTATGGACTTCAGATTTTTGTCTAATCATGTAGGCAAGTTCCTCAGCAAACGCAAAGCTCGTTTCCATTGTGACCTTTCTGACAGTATAATTCTTCTTAAGGGTGGCACTGCCCCAGCAGCTATAATTGCAGCATGATTTTCGCTGTCCATGCTCAGATTATATAGTATGGATAAGGCTGCTTCGACGGCCTTCTCACTTCCTCCCTCTATTAGTTTCACCAATGGAAATATTCCTCCTTCAGAAGCAACAGTTCGAGTGGCATCTACCATTCCCTCGGAAATTATCCTGTTGAGTTCTACAACTGCAGCTTCTTGTGCTTCTAGAGAGAAAGCAGATCTGATTTGCTCTATTAGTCTTGGTATCTTCTCGTAAAGGGTGACTTCCATGTCGATTGGATTCTTGAATTCCAGGATGGAAATAGGACCATACAAAGAGTCGATTTTAACAAGACAAGCAGCAACCCAATCTTTGTACCGAAGAGGAATTTTCGATTTCAGGATTTTATGGAGCAATTTAGTGAAATGGGCAGAGTTTATAGCGCGCCGAAACTGCTCCAAATCAAGAAGTTTTGTGAGTAACCGAGAAGCTGCAGATATAGCAAGACCAACTTCTTCAACTTGAATGGCGTGTATTTCTGTCTGCTGGTTCTCAACATCAGATTCCAATTCTGCCAAAAATAAAATAACAAAAAAAATATCATAATCTGAAACATTACAATCAATGACAAATTACACAGCATACAGCAAAGTAAAAAAACGAAATATGATCCATAACAATCAAAATGCGTCAATATAGTTAAGAGTTTCAATTAAACACATTTTTTGTTACTGAAGAAACCAAGATCGTTTTGTAAACTCCCCCATACATGCAAAATTGGCAAGGTTCAGACAAAATCTGGAACGTTTCTGAAGTTAAAGAAAGAAAAAAACTCGAAGGTACATACAAGTTGATTTACTTTTACATTAATAAGAATCATTATTTCCAACAGCTCAATTGTGCCTAACGCTATATTTTGTGGGTAAAAGCAGGAAAACAAAGCAAGACACCAACCAAAAGATGTTAAATTCAGGTTTTAATATCTTGCGAAGTTCCAATCAAAACGAGATAATAAGCTCAACTTACACCAATTTGCAAGTTTCAAGCAATGTTCAAGAAAAAAACATATTTCAATAAAATTTTATTTCTATTGCAGAAACAATCATCTCACATACCATTCAATTCTACTTGTTGGAAGATAGCAAGCAGACCAGATTCAATATTCGCTGAGATTATTGTGTCCATGATTGACTCACTGATTGCCACAAACTCAAGGACAGAAGCTACTTTTCTTTGTAGCTCTAAGGATGGATGCTTTAGCATATCAACTAGGCGAGCAACAACATCGAAGGCCAACACATCTTGTCTGCCAGATGTGAAGGTCAACACAAGTGTAAGCATGCTGATTGGTCATGCATGTAGTTAATCACATGATAGATCACTGCACTTGGCTCAACAAATGCATAAATTGTAGACCATTCACGGAAATCAAAATCCTATTTCCAGTTAACTCAAAAAATTTATCTTATTTCCAGTTTGGCAACCTGTCTGGATATCATCTCCAAGGCTGACCTATTTATATATCCTATCTGCCACTTTCTGTTATATTTCCCAGGACAAATAAAGCGGCCTACGTATAAATACTTGAAAAGCCCGCATTTTTTTTTAGAAGCTCCACCAAAGTATAGCTGTCATGGACCGTTATGACAATTATGTTATCAAGAAAAAAAAAACAATGCACAACGTCAAGCATTTCAGGAGGCTGGGACTAAATAATAAAAGACACTCAGTAAAGCATGTGGCAACAGTTTTATAACTCCCCACAAGGAATGTCTGTGATCTGTATGCTGTGACAATGCTACAGTTTTATTACTTCCCACAGAGAATGTCTATGATCCATATGCCATGACAGTGGAAGAAAAGAGATCACAAGTTTGATCTTGTGAGCATTTCAGATTGTAAAGGATGTTTTAATAACAATTGAGAACTTATTTCCTTCTCAAGAATAATTTGGAAAGCAAGAAAAACATTGGAGTAAATTTCAACCATAAAAATTAGCATGCTGAATTAATCTTGTCCAAAATCACTCAACAATGAGTAATGGAGACAAGCTTGCATTTTGCATCCCATTTCCCCCAAGAAATTGGCAACCGTTACAACTTTGTGCACTCTACAGCAACGAACTGTGTTCATCACCCAAATAAAACATTTTTGCAAGGACAAGTAAAAAATGAATGATGAAGAAAAGACAAATATGATTTTGGGAAGAGCATAAAAAAACAGAAGATAAAAGAAAGGATTACCTGGTATTTTTTTTTGAATCTGGCATTTCATAAACTTTTCTAATTAATCCAGTAGGATCATCATCGCCTCTTGCTGCATCCAATTCCTTTTTAAATCCATTAACTGGTCCATCATAAAACTGCAACACATTAGGAAACCTGGTAAGCAAATGGAGAAATATAAGCTTTCACAATATGTTGCAAGAAGCAGGCAACTGACCTTTGATTTCTTTTTTCTATTAGGATCTAAGATTCGAGCCAGTAAATTCAAGGTCTGCATTACAGCATTTTTCACACCCAAAATAAGCAAATCATAATGATATACATGAAATTTGGGGGCAATAATAAAATTAATATACATAACTACCTTTTCCATCATGCCTTCAGACGTCTCTGAGTTCTTTAAGATTTTAATTAAGGGAGCCATAACACCTTCTGCTTCGATTGTCTGACAAACCGCATTGCTGAATCAAAAAGATGCATATAAAAAAATGATGAGAAGTTGCATACACCAAGAAGATGACAGTAGCCATAAATGTAAGGTGTGAATAAAAAAAGGAATAAAACTGAACATGACATCGAGGATTCCCAGCTCGCAGCTTGAAAGTTACTTCCACCCGAAAAGGAGTTTGTTCTGACTTCCTAATGCCTCTAGTAGGCAGTTCTGACTTCCTAAGCAAGCGTATGAAACCCTAGACTAGACCAGATGACCATGCTGTTCAGACTTAACTGGTCTTACTTCTAGTTTTTTATAGCACCCATGTTTAATCTCTGATTCGGTATCAAATTTCCAAACTGCTGACATAGTTCAACTCAGTTTTACCAGTTCTCAGTCCAATTAGTGAAGTGAAAAAAAACTGTTTTCTTACGACTCAAAAGAGCAGAAAACCATGGTATGCTGCAATCCAACCAACTGATTAGGGGATATCGGGCTGTTAGAATGTATTAAAGGCTTATTCGGATGGTTCAAAGGATTTCTCAACCCTTTGTTTTTTTTATGAAACAACAACCGCCATAGTCTCCCTGCCATAGTAGGAGATTTTATAGAATGTGTAAGTCGCCCACAATCTTTCTATTTATTATACCTAGCACCAAGAAAGAGCATGACTAAAACATGATGATAATGTCAAATCCATCTGGATATTGACCTTGCCAATAGTCTGACCTTTGACCTCATGATTCACGTGGAGCGACAGCATTGCCAAAGAACAAAAATGTTAGTTTCCAATGTTATCTGGGATGCAGAGACAGATTCAAAACATGGGAGGTAATGACAGCACCTGATAGATAACCTCTCCAAAGCACCAACAGCCGCAAATCTGATAGCATCATTGTTATGGTCCAAGAGCTGAATTAGATTCTTGACTGCTCCAGCTTCTTTAAATGAATTTCGCAAATGTTCATTGATAGATGCATCAGCAATTGACTCTGCAGCTCTGCAAATGGCTGACTCATCTTCAAGTTCAAGAATTAAAACCAATCTGGCCACACCATCCATCCATGGCAAAAGTGTAAATTTCCTATTTTTAGATAATTCATTTTGAGGCAATTTTGTGTCTTCCACTTCTATAGCCCCACTACGAGCAAGAAATTGTTGCTTAGACCGTCCAATTATTGCATTCATCTTAGCTTCTTCAAGGTTTGCGTTCTTGTCATCAATATTTAATCCGAGGAGCAATTCAGAAGCACCAAACCTTGAAGGACCTTTAGAAGTACGTTCAATTTTTGAACCATCAGGTAAGCTTGGCCATGTAAGCAAAGATGGAGTAAAGGATCTATATGCAGCTATGCCAATTAATGGTACAGGCACTAGACCTTCCTCTGTGACAAGGATTCTGTAGTATTCATTCTTAGAAAGTTCAACCAGAGCATTTCTTGCTTCCTTCCTAATGACCTTGGATTCTTCTTCAACCGCAGATTTTAAGAAATCCGCCTGCAGTCAACACCAAAGGAGATTAGACTTCTTAGAATACTGGAAGCAAGCCTCAAATGAAGGGTACACTAGGATGTACTTTTAAGGGTGAATCGCTCCATAAAAGGCTTTTATATTACAGGGTTTCTTCATAACTTCACGCTTGACAGAAATAAGACACAAAAAGCCAGATTGGCAAATCCATCTATGCACATCAAACTTCGGAAAATGCAAATGTCTTCATTGATGTGCAACAAACTCTTAAGAGCAGCACCATGGGAAAGGAAACTATGTGGAACTTCTCGCAAGTTAAGCACATTTGAGCAATGTAGTTTTCTTCTGGAGGGGCATGAACAGCCGATTCAACTTTAACAAAATTCAATCAGTCAAGAAGATGACATGAAAAAGTCTCTCCCGTTTAGATCAGCACAAAATGCTTAAATGTGTCAGGACTTTGCCAACTAGATGACCACCACTGTGTCTAAGATATGTTGAACAAGAAGGGAAAACAACTGTAATCACAAAATCGAACTTCTAACCAAAAGAAAATAGATCAACTACTTTTTATTGTTTCCCACAAAAAAATCTATTTCAAACTAATAAAAAGAAATGCAAAATAACCAATTGAAAGAGCCAGTCACATCCATTTTCAGACTTTTTTCGGTTGTAGAAGCTTTCCATTTTAAAAGGTAAATCACCACAGTTAGATGACATTAACCAACCACCAAATTCAACTTTTATTCTTCCTGGTTTAAAAAAGTGACAGAACTCTCACCAACTTAGGAACAACCCCCGCTTCAACCATGATCTTGTGGTTGGAGTGAGTCAATGTCAAATTTGCCAATACTCCTCCTGCTGCTTCCTTCACTCTCAAGTCCTCATCTTCCAGGGACTTAATCAGTAAAGGCAGGATATCAGGGTTAGCAATTTTCACCCTGAGCTTCTCATCCACAGACAAGTTCCAAAGAATACATAGACTTTGCTCCATAACCTGAAATATGTTTACACTCTGCCTCAATGATCCAATTTCCAACACCCAAAGGTAAAACGAGAGAATTTCATTTGATGAAATAATTTTCTGATACCTCAGGAGTCAAAGAAGGTTGACTGAGCAGACCAGTTATCTCTTCTATTGCTCCACTTTCTGCTACCACGTCTCTGTATACATTAACTGAAGATATTGATCGTAGGAGGCCAGCAGCTGCTTCACATGCAGAACTAGATTCAGACTGAAGAAGGTTTACAGTGAGATTGATGCATCCCTGAAACTGCATGATGTTATCAATGCACTTCTTTCCTCCGAGCGAATATTGCCACAGTGCCACTATCGCCTGTTCTCTATCAAGAGGATCGTTATCTAGCCCAAGCATCCGAACAAACAAGGCCACATAGCTATCACCGAAACTAGATGAGCTACCTTTTGTTTCCTCAATCTTCTGAAATTAGAGAAAAGATGCATCACTGTTTAGCATGAAAAGAGGAACTTTAGTCATCCCCTGATTATTATAACCAGGTGCTAATTTATCGTGTTACCACTCAATCAAGCCCAAGGGTTTCCAGAAAGAAAATACAATAGAAACATAATAAAAGAATTGCCAATTCTAAAGAAAATACTAGAATCACAGCTGGCTTCTTCGGAAACTTTAGCTAGTTAAAGGGATAGGTAAATGACCAGGAATTTATCGTAAAACACTACTGATAAAGGCTCCCTATCTTATTTTTTATTTTCGTTCGCTCCACGCTTACACGTACTTGATAGAATCAAAACGAAAAACAAAAAACAAATTGAAACCTATAAATTCTTGGCCAGAACTCCAAGATGCTGTCATCATTCATCATAAGCAAGAAAAACCATAAAGAAACACCATCAACATATCTGCACGGCCTAAATAAACATCAAGAAACCATTGCTTGGAAAAGCTTCTTCAATCAATATACACGATGCATTGGCAGTGAGTAGACAGTGAGAACCAAACTTGGAAAACAAAAGGCAGCTTGGGAATCACAGAACTAGCCTTTTGTTGCGGATTGGCATCAATGGGACCACTTTCACCGCCATCACCACAGACCCTGGTAAGCACTGTACGGTTGGAGCACAATTTGGGGTTGGAGTTAATATGAAAATGGGAAGAGAGTGATGATTTTCTTCTTGGGGGTCTGGTAACTTCCAAGAGGGTATTGAAGGGAGTGTATAGGAGAGAAGGGAGGTTGAGATTGAGCTGAGCTGAGATTGTTGAAGCCATCATTTTTTTTCCAGCTAAAACTGTAAAAGAAAAGGAGAAAAATTCAGAGAGATGATAGTTTCGAGAGGGTTTAAGGGCTTATGTTGTCTGTATCTTTTACCGGGTCTGAGTTCTTTAACTCAATCTTGAGAGGGAGAAAAGGTCCCATGCTCCCACATCAGTTTAGCACCATTCAGAGTGGCAAACAAAGAGAAAGTGTTCGTAGATTTCTTCTCAGAATCACCTTCTTTTTTCCATTTTATTTTATAAATAAAATCTTATCAAATAGAGTAAGTAAATAACTACGCGAGAAAATGTTGCGGTAGAGAACTTTTAATATATCACAGGTACCAAGACCTTTAACTGTTATTATTTTAGTTTTATTAATGATAGGGAATAACCAATCCCCAGAGAATTTAATAAATTCTTTTAGACAACATCCTCAATTCCTCATATTTAAATTTAAAAAATTAAAAAAAAAAGCGTTATTTACTATCAAAACAATTCATTAAAGTTAAATCAATAAATCTTAAATTCCTGAAGTCTCGCATGTTTTAAAATGAGGGGTGGGGAATTTGAGATGCCAATATTCAATATAAGGAGCCAAGGACTGGATGGGCACCAGCCCAGCCGAGCATACATTGATGATAAGCTTTAAATCTCTCTCTCTCATATAGTAGAAGGACTAAATTGAAATAAAATTAAGAGTAGGTGGATCAAATCCACCATTAACCCAACAATGGCCTGCTTAGATGTTTACCAATCCTTATGGTCAAGATGGATGGCCAAAAACAGGCAAAAAGGCCAACGCTACTATCTTGCTAGATGATCATAATCCAGTCGAACTTCTTGTGGCCTTGAATGAAAACACGACTGATATTTGAAGTTCTATTCATTGGCCTTTCCTTTTTCTTGTTTTCTCTACCCTGAAAATCCCTGCCTCAAGGAGCCCCGTTCATCCTATGCCATGAAACTGAACGCTTAAAAAGGATAAGGAAACACAGATAGAGCTCTAACATGAGCTATTGTTTCAGCTTCCAAAGCCCCAAGGCTTTGCCTACTCTCTCTTCTCGGCGCAGAAGAACTTCTGTGTGTACTACAGCTAAATACAAACCATTCCACAATACCAAGCTTGTTAAGGTAGACTATTTTCTTCTTCTGCACTTTAAATGTTCTTACATGCTTTTTAAATTTCACATCTATGTTTGAGAAAGTTCTAAGCAAATTAAAAAAAAATATTGCACATCTCCTTTTGTTTAAAGCAGAAAGTTACAAGCGTTAGCAGAAAGCCTGAAGACCACGATCAAGCAAAGAAGTCTAGCCTGGCAATTCAGTTTGCTGCACTTTTAGCTACTGTAAGCCTTTTCTGTCTTTAACCCTTCTGTTTTATGCTTATTGGTGTAAATAAAAAACCTTTATCTTTCATGAGAATTACTTTGATTAGAACAATTCCATCAGATTGAGCAGCCAGCATTTGCCATCACTGGAGTGAATAATCCTGAAGATTTGACATCGATTTTGATACAATTGGCTATTGTTACCTTTTGTTACTTCATTCTGATGCCAGTGAGTGCATTCCTTCCACTCTTTCTCTCGATAAATCGTATCTTCTTCTTTTTTCCTGGGTACTTAATTATTAAATCTCATTTTGTACTTTTTTCTGTTCGGTGCTGAATACTATTTATGCGTTTTTCTTATAATTTTCATGGTAATTATACGGCAGCCTATCATCTTGAACTGGCTTTGGAAAAGAATGTACAGGAGAAAGCTTTTGGAGACGTATTTGCAATTCATGTGCGTCTTCATTTTCTTTCCAGGGTGAGTTGTATTTTCTATTTCAAGCTAGTATACTGTAAGTTCATTTCACCTAGAATAATGTTCATCCGACACATGGAACTCTTTTCGCCTATGTGCAGGATATTGCTGTGGGCACCATTTCTGAACTTCAGGAAATTTCCTCGGGATCCATCCTTGCAGTACCCATGGTCCAAACCCGAAGATCCTTCAAAAATCAAGAACGATTATCTTAGGTACCCCTGGGCTACACCTGAAGATTATGATTAGAAAATTGCAGAAACAGCAGGAACTTGGCAAGCTTGCTTGTATCATATATGCTAAAGGGATCTGTGGCACAATTTACACAAGCATTTGAACTCCAGTTGTTGAAATACATATTTGCAAACTGGTATTCTCCTTACCTCATTCCCTCTTAAGTAATTAAAATATATATTTTGAACATGTAACATGAATTTGATCTCCCATAATCTCAAAATCGAAAAAAACACAAAAAAAAAAACTAGTTTCGATCCACTTGTTTAAAATAAACGAGACCCATCGAATGGTTTTCCACCTCGGACCCATTGTGCTTTTCTCGACATTGTAACTGCCTAAGTTCTCATGCCGCATGTGATACACCAAACAAGGATCCTTAATGGTTTATCAAAAAATTTGGCCCTTCTCCGTTAAATATAAAGAGTGCAAAATTGAGGAAAGCTAGTATCCTAAAAAGACAAAACAAGTCGATGCTTTGCACCAATGGTTGTTGACAATCATAAAACTCTCCTTAGAAAGAGAATTGAGAGCTAATAAATACAGGCAACTCCTTCCAATCCCAGGACTCCATGTTTGATGACAAGATGGCAGCACCAGCGGCCAATGCGATGACAGCAACGGCCATACCTTTAAGGCAACCATGGCCGTGCGATAATTTTCTTGATAGTGTCTTGCAGTGCTTATCTGCCTCCCTGAAGAGTGCTTGACGAGTAGCGTCAGCTTCAGGTTCCATTCCTTTCTCATTCTATAAGAAAAAATCATAAACCAAGAATTACAAAAATCGCTTCTCATAAACCATGGATAGCACTTTTACAGGGTAAGAATTCAGACACAACATGCATCTGTGATGGGGAACAGCTTTTACATTGAACTTGTATTACAGACACCAAATAATCTGAAAATGATAAAAGAGAACACGTAAAAGAAAAGAGCAAGAAACTACCTTCTGTCTAAAGTTCTTGATAGTTTCCCTCATAGGATCAAGAGGAGCCAGTTTCACTGAAAGCTCCTTCCATTCCTCCAAGAGTCTTTTAAGAACAGCAACACTAGCTTCTAGATTATCCTGGTAAACCTTATCCTGTTTCTCCAGTTCATGACAAGATTAGTTAACATAACATAACATGAGGGAGGGGCGACAATATAAGGACAACATAGCTAGCACCCATAAACATAAAACTCATTATTAAAAATAAAAAATAAAAAAACAAAGGAAACAACTTACCCATTGCTTATAACAATCAGCATTTTGGGTCAAACACCAGATGGAAATGCCAGCTGCTTCCTTAGATAACTCAGGAATGCCTGTTACAGATAGCTTATATGTCAGCCTCAACTTCAAGACTTGTCATTTTCCCTGATGGGGGAAAGATTACAGAATGAAAATACAATCAAATCAAGTTCTCATACTTTCTCCAGCTGCTTTTAGAGCAAAACTCAGTATCTGCTGTGATACTTGTTTCATTGCTTTGCTTCTAGGAGCACCGGCAAGAGCCACCTCTTTTAGGGTGGGATAGATTGCCGCAAACCTTTCAGTAGCCTGCATGAAACACCACATACAAAATAAATTAAGAGCGCTGAACTATAGCATCTCCAATCACCAATACTACAAGTGCCCAGATAAAATACCCACCTTTAGTCTAGCTGAAGATGAAGGGAAGGTAACTCGTAACAGTATTTCAAGTGCAGAAGGTGGCAGCAAGCGCTCCCCCTTTCTAACAGCACCATTTACCAATATTGATCTAGCTTTCGGGGCAGCCAAAATTCTACAACCAAATAGAATTTTAAAAAAAAAATTGAGAGTTCAAAGCAAAGGAGAGGTGTGTGGGTGAAGGAAAGGAGGATTACAAGGCCTACGTACTTCTCCACTGACTGCAAAATTATATCCCTGGACTGTGGATTAGAGCTTTTGCCACTCACTATAGGCAGAAGGTTATGACCCCAAGAGTACAATCCTACTGCCAAATCACCATGAGAGGCCTACAACAAGAAGATATGCAAAGTTGAGCTAACAATGACTATAAGTGCTCATATTGCAGACTGCTGAAGTCAAACAATCATTCAGTTACCTGTGCTATCATCCATACAATAACCACAAGTTTGTCCTGTCCTTGATACTTTGAACTTTCCCTAAGTGTTGGCAATACATTAACCAAAGCATCAGGTTTTCGTCGCAACACCATTGCCAGAACCACAAACATTGCGACCTGTCATTTCATTTATACATAAGCTTCATAGACCAAGTAAAGAGTTTTCAAAAACAAATCTATCCTTGATAAAAGATATAGAGAAAAAGACAAAACTCAGTTTGCAAGTACAGCTATTACCACTGAGGTATTGGAATTAATGAGAAGCTGTAATTCAGAGAGTAAAGGAAAGCATGTCAGGTAGACTAATCTGGTTGTAAATAGAATGGAGAGAAGAAGAAAGTTGTTCCAAAAAAACCTAGATAATGGATCCTGAGAACAACCATGGCTCAACATTAGCCAAGATATGCTGAGTGTTCATAGTTCGTATGTGCCCTTTCATCAACAGATGGCTATACACCAAATTAAATGTCCCAAATTACACAGGCCACAAATGTGTCTGAGGGTCTGGGCAAGTGCCTCATTATTATTAAGAAAAAAATATAAAAACCATGTTATCAGCACATCAGACCTTCTGGATTGCTGAAGCCAGAAGCCAGAACCCAAGAGTAAAAGCACCAATTCTAGTGAGATATAGGTCAGAGCTCAAGTTTAATCATGGGTATTAAAAAAAAAGCAGGCTACTACATGTTGGCTTGTGGATGCTTCAACAAAGAAACAGATGGATGCATGATCTGTTCATATTCAAATAAATCATATGGTAGGTGCTCAAATCTCCCAAGGCAACACACATCGAAGCCTCATCAAGAAGGAAGAAGAACGAAAGCCTTGCTAAGCCAGGCTATTGTGGAAGAAAATCCAGATTTATTTACTCAAAAACCAAATTTTTGGCATCCAAGAAGCACCTGAAGTTGTATGTCACAGAGTCCATTTTTTTCATAAAATCACTCTACCAAGCTCTGGACATCAAAGGCATGACACCATTCTAAAAGAGAGTGTAAAATATATGAATATATCTCCAAATTGAACCAAGAACTTTGTAATACACACAAAGTAAACTCTATATTAGTGTACCTGCAGAATTAGCCTAAGTGCAGGGAACCTCTGAACATTAATGCAAATCAGAAAAATCCACTCGATAATGTCATGCATCAGACCAATGTTCAAACAAGTGTAAGACACAGAGTAGAAAAACCACAGTAATATTTCCAGCAATTCACCTGAGATTTTGATGATGCTTGCTGAATGCCCTTTTTAGAGCCTTTAGAACCACCTTGCTGGCTTGCCAAGTCTGCAAGAATGCTGTCTAAACACCATAGTACAAATGAACCAAGCGCTGCAATGGACAGTTGGTTAATCCAGTCAGCGGCTGTTTTATAAACAGCATCAGAAATATGAGACAGTGGAATCTGTTGAAGAATACAACAGCCAATAATTAGTTTGAGAACAATGGCAAAGAAAATCAATAATTTCTTAAGCTTTCAGACTAGATATCTACGATGATCGAAAGAATACATGTGAGACAAGCACTAAAGATAATCAAATACCAGAATGTACATCAAGTCACATACAAAACACATGATGATGCTGATATCAAATTCATAAAAATGCTATCTCTTTACAAATCAATGCAATGCTAACAAAGCGAGAATGCAGCGCATATAGACAATCCATACTTCACAACTTAAATTCAATCAAATTGAAGTTTTGAAATTCGTTATGCTAGCCTATGACAGAATTTGATATCAATTCTCTCGATAAACTTATTCGTCAAATCAAAACAAACAAATAAATTAGAACTCACATCGGCGAGCTTGGCCACAGTATTCTCCCTGAACATCTTAACCCAAGGAAATTGCGACGAATTCACTGCCGAAAAAGCCCTCCCAAAATAATCCGCGAATCGCATCAGCAGTATCTCCTGCTGACCCTCATATGACCCCTACAAAAAATGGAAATTGAAATTACCATTTCCTCAGAATAAACCAGATCATTCCAAATTACAGACATACGCCTACCGATATGTCAGAGAGAAAGGCAGCAAGATCGGCGGCATCAATTTTAGCGGCGGCATCAGCTACAGTCACTTTAGGTTTCTTAGGCTTCTTCTGCTTCACTTTCTTCTCTTCAGCCTTGGCATTCTCCTTGGAAACTCCAGCATCATCGCTTTCGTAATCGTCGTCGTCATCAGATCGGTGGTGATGCTTCGATCTCGATCGAGTATCAACAACGGCGGCGGCATCAGCAGTGGCGCTCTGAGATTCGAGAATTTTACGGCGGCGGTCTTCGGATTGAAGCTCAAGAGATCGGAAGACATTATTTGGCTTGTTGCTGTCATTGGCGATTGGATGAGAATTATTGGCGGCGGAATCTGCAGCGGATCTCTGCTTTCGCTGGCGCTTGGGGTAAGTGACTTTTTGCCAGCCGTGATCGCTGGCGTTTGAGTGAGAGTTGCTGTTGCTGGCGATCTGGTGATTTTCGCTTGATTCAGAGGAATCCATGCTCTTCTTCTTCTTCTTCAAGTATTGGATTTTTCTTTTTTATAATTTTGCCTCGCTTTTTTCACTTGGAGAGGTAAAGAGATGAAATGAAGGAAAGGAAAGGGGAATTTGTGGTTGGAGAGACGATTCTAACGAGTTGACTTCGCTCAATTTGACCTCCAGTGGGGTAAGATATTACAGTGTCGCCATTCCCAAAAAAGTTTACTATATCCAAAAAAAAAAAACCTCAGTTCATTAACCTTAATAATCCCCGATTAATGGTACTTAACTCAGTTCAAAAATATTTTTTAAATTAACATAAAAAAACAGACACTTACTTGATAACTCATTACAATTAATTATCATTTATTATTTTTACTAGTACTGTTTTCAATTTACATGAGAATTTGGCATGATATAACAAGATGTAACCGTCCACCGGCGTCGTTTTGCTTTTTTCAGTATTATTTAAGCTCAAAAATATTTTTTTAATTAACAAGATATATATCTCACGAGTACGATCTCCAAGCACATCTCGCAGCAATCATCATTCGGGCGGATTTTTCTAGGATTTACTGTAAAAACTAGTCAACGTAAAACTAAAATTACTTTTCTACTTCGCACGTCATTGGGCTTTACGAGCAAAAGGTTCGTGTTCTTAGAATATGCATTATTTTTAAAATTGCCATGTTCTACTAAAAACTCGGATTATGAATGGTCGCGTTAATCCCTGTTTTCTACTCATTTGAGAACATAAGATGTTGTTGGTTGAGAGAGATTGGTGG
>Ga0325414_1003275_pt1 | contig 16794 bp, 10 predicted proteins | sample PopdelMetagenome_8_FD_206183 | JGI IMG/M metagenome (GOLD analysis project Ga0325414, IMG submission 206183) | Populus deltoides microbial communities from Bellville, Georgia, United States - Leaf-PdKOR-R3 | ecosystem: Host-associated > Plants > Phyllosphere > Phylloplane/Leaf | place: USA...
TAGACCGAATTAAATAAGTAAACATACTTGTCAAATAACAAACATATAGTTTCTTATCATAGTCAAATCATCTTAGCAAGCAGGCCTGTAGTAATGTTGTTTCACAAAATTCTGAACCCAAATTTTCCTCAAATTAGCATTTTCTGCCATAAATGTTTTTGCCAACATTTCATTTTGGACCAAGTGATCAAATGCTTCCCCAAGAGTGATCTCATCAAATCTTTCAATTTTCATCACTTCCGTATACAACGCATTAACATCAAGTTGATTTTAGCTAAGGCTTTGAATTGCAAGTGCTATATCTCCAAAATGTTTAGACAACTTTTCAACACCATCATCTTCATACATGCGATTTCTCTTCATATGTTGTCTCTTTTGTGTACTAGAGGTAGATGTCTCTTTTCCCTTAGAAGTTTCTTCATATTCCCCTTCATTTTCAATTGAAATTGATTGCTCTTCATTGTTCTCTTCCAAGTTGACATTAGCATATGATGTGGTATAATTTCCGGTTGCCATGTCTTTTCCAACAACAATTGTCATTGCCTCGTATATATCAAGTTTTTTTGTTGAGATACTTGTCATGATTGGGATATGCCTGTTCATAAAGTTTAGAATATGCAATTTTTTAGTTCATTGTATAACATTTTAGAAACAAAAGTAAATATAAAAATTACAAAGAGTATAATATTTATCATACCTTTGCTTCTTCATCATATATATCTTTCAAAACTATACTCATCTTCAAACAATCATCCCAGCCAAAGCCACTTTTATTTTTAAGTTTGGTTATTATTCCCCATTCTTTTTTCACAGTCTTGAGATGATTGTTCACATGCTTAGGCTCGCATTCCACGTTGAACTTTTGACTGATTTCTGTAGCCACCTTAACAAAAGATTCTGCTTTAAAGGTGGAAGAAGGTTTGCTTCCTTTAAGTGCCTCATCAGCTAATATCTCAAGTAACATGTGAGACATAGGCTTAGACCATGTGAAGTGCTTGCCCTTACATTTTTCATTCTGCGTGGAACTCATTTCTACAAAAAAAAATTACAAATTTATACAAAATAAAATCATATAATATTTAGATTTAATAAATTTCATATAAAAACTACAATTAATAATTAAAAGATAAATTATAATAAAGTCAACATCTACTCCAAATACATAACAAATATAATACAAACTCAAAGCAAGACATAATAAAAACAAACACATATAATTAACACTCAATTACTAGTTTCTTTGAGTGTTATAATCATTCCACATGGTTGATGCAATCATTTCTCTTTTTGTTATCCACTCCCTATTCTCTTCCCTTTCCTCCGGTTGACTTAAGTTGATTGTTCGTCTAATTGTTTCACTATCCGAACATATTTCTTCCATAAGAAAGTCATAAGGATCAACCCCTATTATGTTATTATGAATAATACAACATGCAAGCACAACATCTACTTATGTTTCATAAGACCAAAAAGATTTTCCATCAATTGATCTAAAACGACTCTTTAAAATACCAAACCCTCGCTCAGTAGCGGTTCTCAATGAAGAGTGTCGAAGATTAAATAGCTCCTTTTCATTTTCTGGTGAACGTTCTGTAAACTCATTCAAGTGATATCGAACTCCACGAAAAGAAGAAATGATTCCTTTCCGAATACCGTAACCAGCATCACCAAGATAATATTTCCCTACAAATTAAAAAAAATAAAACCTATTACTATCTTTATCTAATAAGACATTTTATATGTTTATTGCATATAATACATACTTTATTATATACCTTCTGGAATTTTTAGACCATTAGGTCTTGATAATGCATCACCTAAAACCCATGAATCATGTGCACTTCCTTCACAGTCAGTTAAAACATATATAAACTTCAAATCTAAAGTTATAGCTGCTAAAACATTTTGTGTTGTTCCTTCTTTTCGACCTCGAAACTTTCCTTGAATCTCAACAGGAACATTTGCAGGAACATAGGTACCATCAATTGCTCCCACACAATCCTATATAAACATGAAAAAATAATTTATGAACTTTTCTTCTAGATGTAATTAATTAATGTATAAAAATATTGGTATTGTTCTCATACCTTAAAATAAGGATAGAATTTTTAATTATTCATTATCTTAATTGGAACTGTATCCTCTGGATCTTTAATAAGTTGTTTGTATAACTTAAGAATTGCTTTTAAAACAATTCTAAAGTAACGATGAATAGTTTCAACAGACCTATAGTATATACCACTAATAAAATGAAATTTTTGGTTTTGGCCTACAATTTGTAAGAACACAATTACTTGCTCCCTACTAGACATATTTTGAGTTGATCGTAATGGGTAATGACTTGTGAGAACATCACACAATCTATATAAGACAATAGGTTTCATACGAATTTGTTCAACGCAATGTCTATCACCTCGATTCAAAATGTTGTCAATATAAAATTCTCGTTGAGCAATTGCATTTATACGTGGTTCTCTTGGTATATAAATTCTATTTCTTTCTTGTTCAATAATAGCTACCCCTATAGCTATCACAGTTACAGCTGCTCCCATACATGCTGCATGAATTATCTTACTATCCATAACATGAAAGTGAAGTTTTTTGATAACAAAACCTAAAAATTTAGGGAAATAAATATTAAAAAAAGCATATAAAATACTTCCACAATCAATACAATAAATTATGTTGAAAGAAGCTGACAATGTGTAATATCTGATTCCTTAAACAAACGAGGTCTTAAAATATATTATTTAAGACCATAACATTCAATTTTTCGATAATAAAACCGTTTTGAAAATTATACAATTCATAAGTTCACAACGATCAATAGACATTACGCAATGAAATCCTTATAATTACCGGCATAGTCCCACAAATTTATCCATATGTAACAAATATAATCAAACACTAATAATAAATTAATCAAAGCAAAATAAAACACAAATTTATGTTTATTTGGTTCTATTATAATTCCCCTGTTCCCATCTCATTCTCCCATTCCCCTCACCCTCTCGGTTTCTATAATTCCCCATTTCCCTTGTTATATAACATTCACTCCCCATTTCCCTTGTTATATAACATTCCCCAATTGCACTGTTCCCATTCCCCTCTCCTCTTGGTTCCTGTTCCTATTTCCCTCTCCTTTCGATACACTTCCCCTGTTCCTTTCCCCAGTTCCCATTCCCCTCTCCTTCTCGGTTCCAATTCCTCTATTCCCCTGTTCCCATTCCCCTCTCCTTCTCGGTTTCCCCCATTCCCCTGTTCCCTCTCCCTCTCGGTTTCTCTCATTCTCTCATTCCCTTGTTCCCTCTCACTTTCAGTTTCTCTTCCCTCTCTCACCCGGCTACTTGATCTGGTAACGCAAAAAAAGAGCAAGGTTTGATTTTCACCATATTAACCGATCCCCCCCATTTTACTTTGCCTCTCTCTCTTTCTGCTTCCACCCGGGATATGGTGGCCGGATCCGGGGACAGGGTAACAGGGAGGGGCTGCTTTTTGCTGGGGAAGTTTGGGGATTTTGCAAAAGGATATTCACAGTAAGTTCACAGAAATCTCCCCCCCTTTTGCCTCTCTCTGTTCACAGAAATCGCCCCTCCATTTTGCCTCTCTCTGTTTGGTTAGAAATTCCCCCTTGTTTGGTTAGAAATTTGAGCTGCTGATTGTGATTGATGAAGAAGAAAACAGTCATGGAAAAAATGTGTTTTTTGTGGGTTGCTTGATGAATTTGGTTAGTTTTAACTGTCGAATTTGACGAGATAAGATGAAGAAGAATACTATGTTATGGAAAAAATATGACAGGTAGAAGATTTATCAAGAATATCAAAGGATTTATGCCATAATTTTTACAAATCTAAACGAAGAAGAAGATAAAAACATAAAGGAAATAATAGAGGAAAAAAAATACCTGAAATTAATTGGTCCAGAAAAATGCTTTGTTCTAGAAAAATGCTCTTGTTCCACAGAAATGAATTGATTAGCTTCCAATTGTTTTTGAAAAGAAAGAGAGATTGTGATTTGAGAAAATGAACGGAGCCGAAAAAAAGGAAAGTGTTTTCCTTTCTTTATCAAAAGGAAAACACTTTCCGCTGATAAAGTTATGTTTTTTGTTTTGACCAGAATTAAGTTTCCGTTGACTAGTTTTCCATATTGTTACCAAACATGGGAAAATGAGGAAAATAAATTCCAGGAATTGGTTTTTCTGGAAACAAACGCCACTTTAATGTGTATGACTATAGTAATTAGCTTTAGTTTTGGTTTTGTTAAGGTATAGAGTTTGAAGTTTATGTTTTGAGTTAATTAATGAATTAATTGAAGTTTTATATGTTAATTGTTATAAATTAAATGTTAGGGGTTAATTGTTATGATTATTTGAGGTGTCAATAGGATTTTTAGAGATCTTTTATATTAGAGAACTGGTGGATCGAGAATTTGAAATCCCGATCAACTGGTTTGTCTGAATCGATCGACCGATTGAATTGTTTGGCTTCGATCGACTAGTGGGTTAATTTCAATAGTTCGGTTGGCCTAAAGGATTTCGGTTCACTGGTTGGTAGATTTTGGTCAACCGGTTAACTGAAAATAAGCGTTAATTATAAGCATAAGTCAAACTTGTATATATTCCTCATTATCATATATATATATATATATATATATATATATATATATATATATTATGCTTATGATTAACCCTTATTGTTCGGTGCAACTTCTTGTGAAACTCTCCTGCAAAAGCATAAGTTTCACTTGCAAAAGTATAAGCCAAACTTGGATGCGCGCGCGCGCACACACACACCATAAGTTGAATAGAAAGTAAAAAAAAATTATAAAGTTCAGTATATGACGTTATTACACCTGAGAATGATCTAAAGATCTGGCCACAGATTTTCAGTTGATATACTGAATTTGAAAACTAAACAAATTTCTAATGTGAATGAAGAGGCAAGTCATGGAATGACAGAATCCTCTAATAACCACACAGAGCATATTTAATTTTGCAGAAATGTAAAATTTTATAGAAATGTAAATAATTAATACAATAGAAAAATGAGATTTTAAAAGAATCTTACATAAATTTGTATAGAAATCAGTACAAGAGATATTGGTTATAGGAGAGTGTTTACATAGAAGATTTTTGTTTTTTTTTCAAAAAAACTTTTCTTCAGTATATTTTTTCTCTTCCTACCTTTTGAAGCTCAGAAGGTTTCCTTATATAATGGAGCTATCATGGAAGAGGCTAGAAGATCTTTTAAAAAGCTGAACATTCTTTTTGGCGCGTTGTAGTTGGCCATATGGTCTTGTTCCCCATGGTCAAGAAACGACAATCTTGGAAATTGCCATTGAATTTCATAGGGCTTTTCTTTATTGTTTTCTTACTCACCGACAGTTATCTTGTCATTTGTATCATCAGGAGACTTTGTAGAAAAAGGCCAAAAACAATAGGTATGGGAAAAGAGTTTGAAAATGAAAAAGACTAGGCCTAAAAGAAGAGCTCAAAACAGGTAAGCCTAAAAGGAAAAAGACCTTGAAAATATTTTTTTTTGATGGATTTTGTAAAGATGGCAGGATGCCATAGCAATTATCTTCATTTTCATTACCTAGAGGATTATATGATCCTAAGGATAATGAGGCTGAAGAAGAGGAAAACATAAATTTTATTTTTCCACTATCCAATAGTTGTTTCATGACCTCAAATTATTCTTCTTTGGACTTGGCAGTTGCTAAAAGTGCTGAGGCATGGGCTTTTTGGGCGAGGAAAAAGGATTAAGACTGGTCTTGTAAAGGTGGTCGTTTTTTAATGTCATGTCTGTTGTTTGAAGAAAGTCATAACATTACAACAAATTTAGAGCTTTTATTTTCTACCGCAAAAGAGTCCTACCATTTGACTTTGTATTTTCTGATCAAAATTACATGAGTATTTTGGTCATTGTAATCAAAGTACTATCAGCATACCCAAGGCATAAAGAATTTGGAACAGAACATAGCATTGGGGGGAATTTCCTTTTCCTCTTTATGCCCTTGAAATTTTGTTTGAAAAGTTTATAGCTGTTTTCAACCACATGATATGGGTGAAGGAGTTCAGTAATGTAACCAAAGTAATTCCACAATTGATGGAACTAATTTGGTAGTGTTGTAGTATTGATTAAGTTATCAAAATAAAATAGTTAAGAATGACTTCCTTTGAAGTTTTGGAGAAAGAAAACATTAAACCATGCTTGTTGGTAGTCCAGTAGGAATAAGTCTGACAATGGTTATGTAATTTGGTTTGGAAGCTGATAAGAAAACGGATCCTATCGAATCCCATGATGAAGAGGTTATTTCCAATCAATTAGATGAAGGACATCTTTGATGATACTGGTGGAATCGACTAGTTTAGTATGGTGTTGTCTGAGGTTAAAATATTTTACTAAACCTGTAATTTCAAGGGTGACCATGTACTAAACATGGGGTTTTGTAGTGTCCCAAGGTTTGAAGTACCACCCTGGAGGAAAAGGTTTTTGCAGTTGTGACAAGAAGATCGAGATGGTAAAACCCATTTTCAATAGTTTAGGCATTTTGAAAATTGTTTTTGATGAAATATTAATATTTTGATTTTGAAGATGTTTTCATAAAATTGGTTTGACAAAATGAAAGATTTGCAGATTGAAGCAAAGGTTTTTTAGAAGAAGATTTTGCTTGGGTTTTTAAAATCATTTTAAAAGTTTTACCTGATTGAGAGGATTCATTCTCGTGAGAGGACTTCTGGCTGATAGTTTGTAAGGCGAAAAGTAATTCTGGAGATTGGATAGAGTTTCTACCAAATTTTATACTCTGTCACCTTGTATTTATAGAGGATTTGTTGCTATTTCTTCAGCAAGAAGTTATTGGTTTTGTAGAAAATATGGCACAAGCCATAAGTTTTAGAGAGCTTTGGGTTTTTTAGGTGCTGACTGAGGGGCTTTGCCCTTATCTTTGGACTTGGGAGGAAGGGATTGAAGGGTTTTTTTTTCCCAGTAATAACTGCATTAGGACCTATTTTGGAGAAATTCGTAAGTTAGAAAGTCAAGAATGTAATTTGTATCTCTTTTTATATACTCACTATATAAAAAAAAATACTTAATATGTTTTTTGAAGCAATATTTTGAATATCTTTTTGTAAAATTTCTTTAGCAGATTTGCAATCAATGTGTAAAGGAATTTCTAGTTTAATAAGTCACTTTAAAATTTTGTAATACATAAAACAATTAAAAGGATTTCTTTCATGATGATGGAGTAATTCTTTTGACAATCATTCCAATGGGCAAAAGTAAATTGGAATTTTAAACTTGTTTGAGAATGCCCCCATATCCTAATTCTGACGCGTCTATTTTTATAATCTTAGGAGCTAAAGGATTGACTATATGAAGGCAAAGAATCTCTTAAACTTGTTTTTTAATTTAGCGAACAAGAGCAGTATGTTCATCAGACCATAGTACTGGGTTTTTTCTTAGTCTATCATTGAGAGATTTTGCAATTCTACAAACATTTGGGTAAAAGTCTAGAACATAATTTAGACTTTCTAAAAACCTCTGTAACTGAGTTTTGTCAAGGATTTTATATGTGAATTTGTTAGCAAATATAAGAGATCTCTTAATAGGTGTGATGGTACATTGATAGATATAATGGCCAAGAAAATGAATGCAAGTTTGGAAAAGAGAAACAATATTCAAAATGTAATAACTATTGCAGATGGATTTTACTATCCTGATCCTTTTGTTATAATTGCAAAAAAAAATTTCCTTCAGGGTGGTACTTCAAACCTTGAGACACTACAAAAACTCATGCTTATGATATGACTATCCTTGAAATTATAGGTTCAGTAAAATTTAAACATTTTAACCTCAAACAACAACATATTGAACTAGCCTATTCCACTAGTATCATCAAAGATGTCCTTCATCCAACTGATTAGAAACAACCTCCTCATCATGGGATCCGTTTTCCTATCAACTTCCAAACCAAATTACATAACCATTGCCAAACTTATTCCTACTAGGACTACCAACAAGCATGGTTTAATGCTTTCTTTCTCCAAAACTCCAAAGAAAGCTATTACTAGCTATTTTATTTTGATAACTCAATCAATACTACAAAACTACCAAATTGGTTCTATCAATGGCGGGATTACTTTGGTTGTATTACTGAACTCTTTCACCCATATCCTGTGGTTGAAAAAGGCTACAAACTTTTCAAACACAATTTCAGGGGCATAGAAAGGGAAAATAAATTTCCCCCAATGCTTATGTTCTATTGCAAATTCTTTGTGTCTTGGGTATGCTCATGGTACTTTCACTACAACAACCAAAATGCTTATGTAATTTTGATCAGAAAATACAAAGTCAAATGGTAGGACTCTTTTGCGACAGAAAATAAAAGCTCTGAATCTACTGTAATGTTATGACTTTCTTCAAACAACAAACATGACATTAAAGAACCACCACCTCTATAAGACCAGTCCCAATCCCTTTTCCTTGCCCAAAGAGCCCATGCCTCAGCACTCTTGGCAACTACCAAGTCCAAAGAAAAATATTTTTAGGTCATGAAACAACTCCTAAATAGTGGAAAATGAGAATTTATGTTTTCCTCTTCTTCAGCCTCCTCATCATTAGGATCATATACTCCTCTAGGTAATGAAAATGAAGATGATTGCTATGGCATCCTGCCATATTTACAATATATATATATATATATATATATATATATATATAAAGTATTTTCAAGGTTTTTTTTCCTTTTAGGCTCACCTGTTTTGAGCCCTTCTTTTAGGCCAACTCTTTTTCATTTTCATTTTCAAAATCTTTTTCCAGACCCATTGTTTTAGGTCTTTTTCTACAAAGTCTCTTAATGATACAAACAACAAGACAACTGTTGGTGAGTAAGAAAACAATAAGGAAAAACCCCAAGAAATTCAAAGGCAATTTTCAAGATTGTTGTTTCTTGACAATGTGGAACAAGAACATGTGACCAACTACAACGGGCCAAAAAGAATCTTCAGCCTTTCAAAAGATCTTTTGGCCTTTTCCATGACAACTCCATTATATAAAGAGACCTCCTTAGCTTCAAAGGGTAGATAGAGAAAAAAATACACTGAAGAAAAGTTTCTTGAAAAAGAAACAAAAACCTTTCCTGTAACCAATATCTCATGTATCTCCTATACTGATTTCTATACAAATTTATGTAAGATTCCTTTAAAATCATATTGTTCTACTATATTTATTGTTTATATTTCTGCATTAATTATGTTACGTGTTTATTAGAGGATCGTGTCATTCCTTGACTTGCCTCTTCATTCACATCAGAAATTTGTTCTGTTTTCAAATTTAGTATATCGATTAGAAACCTGTAATCATATTTTTAGATCATTCTCAAGTGTAACAACGCCACATATTGAACTTTATAATTTTTGTTTACTTTCTTTTCATCTTATAGTGTGTGTCTATATGTGTGTGTGTGTTTATATATATATATATATATATATATATATATATATATATTATTGATCTATTACCTCGTATGTGTATATTAAACATTATCCAGAAACAAAAGCTACCACTCTCCCAAATAGGATGGGTGTGGAAGGAGGGTTGATAGATTTTTGATTATCATCGCTGTCTTTTTAAGAATCATACTGTTGTTTTATATGTTCTAAAACAATATGTTTTTTTAATAAAAAAAATCAATGTACAATTAAACCTTTATAAATTAATGTTTAATGTTCTTAGAACTGTGAAAATTTATCAATTAATTGAGATATTATTTAATTAAAATATTATTTAAACTTTTAATTTAAGTTGGGTTATGACAAAAATATTATTTAATAAAAATTATTAATTTATCAAATATTAATTTATGAAGGTTATATTGTACTTAACCATTTATGTAAGTCATTATAATATATAACTACGTATCCTTGCAACACTTTGTTTCTATGGACATGACTCTCCTAACAACTAATAATATTCACGACAACTTAACCAAAGAAAAAATAAAAAATTCCCTATTGTTCACAGTTTTTTTTTACTTTGGTCCTCAAACTTTATTTGTTCATGATTGTATTTTTTTAGGCAAATTAAAAGAGAATTTATTCAAATATGCTAACTAAGGACAAGATTGAAAAAAGAATGACCAATGTGGAAAAGGCACTGAAAATGGGTGTTAGGTTCTAAGTTCATGGGAAAAGTTCAATTTAATCCTCACACTTTTCAAATCATACCCATTTGATCCCTCAATGTCTTTGCAGTTTGATTTTTGGTATAAAAGTTTATTTCTATTATTTTTTTAGTTTCTGATTTGAGAAATGAGAGAGAGAGAGAGAGAGATCATTGAGTTCTGGCGGTAGAGAGAGAAAATTGACGTTGACATCAATTTCGACAATTAAAATGGTTGATCTTAGTGTCCACAAGTTTCACTTGTTGAGGGGAGTTCTTTTTAGGTGTTTTTTCACCTTAAAATACCTAAAAAGCCAAATCTAAGCCCTTAATTTTTTTTTATTTTGGGTTGATTTCGGGTTTTTTACGGTTTTTAAGGTCGTTTATTAGATTATCACAGTGTTTAGGGTTTTTTTTCTAAGTTTCTTTTGTCAAAATTGAGTTTTAGGTCAAAAAACCATAAATCAAGATTTTTCGGATACTATAGTGGCTGAAATTCAGGGAAAATTAGATGACACGTTGTTTGTAAGCTTTTTGTATTTAAAAATATTAAGGTAAATGACACGTTGTCCACCCCAATTGTATTTTTTAAAAAAATAAGGCCCCCGTACGGGCCCTTTCTAAATGAGTTAATCCTAGCGACGCGTTGCTTTTTTTTTTCTTTTTGTAAAGAAATTATGCTTTTTTTATAAGAGTTTTTTTAAATAATCTTTTAATTTATATTTAAATTGATACACCATCTCTTTGATTTTTTTTTCTTTTTGTATTTAGCTTTTTTTTTAAATAGTGGTTGTTTTTTAGTTATTTTGTATGTATTTAATTTTTGAAGAGATTATTCTAATTCATTTGTATTTTTTTATGTTTTATATAATTGAACATTATTTTTTAAATAAAATATTTATTTTTGAATTTTATTTCTAATAAGTGCAACATTCCGAGATATTTTTTCCATTTGATTTTTTTTAATCAATTTCGTATATGTATCTATTCGTGCTATAATTTTATTAAATAAAAAATTGATTTTAATAAACAGAGTCAATTAACACAACTAGATAAATGACCCGTATTGCAATATTAAATATCTTGATCTATATCCATCTCTTAACTTTTCTAGTTACATATTTAGTTATCGTTAATAACTTTTTTTTTCTATCTATTGACACAGATGGTTCTCGATTTATTTAATCAAATGCATGCATAAGCCTTTTGATTTATACTTAATATTTTTAATGTAAAAAAAGCATGTTGAAAAAAGATTTTTGTACTTCACTCTAAGCTAAAATTCTAACTCTAATAACACCAAAAACACATGTCAATTCTCTCTCCAAAAAAACCACCCAACACTGTTATGCCTACAAAAACAGCCATGCTTCTCCCTTTGTTAGTTACAGAGTAGGATAAGCCTTTGTTCATACCACACAAATCTTATACCAACTCATATCCAAGTATATGTAATTCACTCTAAGATAAAATTTCAGCTTTAATGTCAACAAAAACACCTATAAATTATCTCCTAAAAACATTAACCAGCATTATTCTGCCAGCAAAAACAACATTGGTCTTCCTTTGGGCTGGTATCTGTTCTTCAATATTAAGGGTCAAGACTCCATTAATCCATAAGCCCCAGAACCTCACCATTTATCCTATAAAAACCTACAAAACCCATACCATGAGGAGCTCTTCTTTTTTGGTGATAGCCCCTCCAAAAAATAAAATAACTAACAACCCTCTATCTCATTTTCCAACAACATCCCTTAATGGTCACCTCCTAACAATAACTCTGGTCATATTCTACTTTAAATCCATGATAGTAACAGCAGCTCTTCAACCTGAGAACTCATACGGAAACCATCACATCACTTTCTCCATCACTTGAAGTACCTCTACCAGTGCATAACTTGCAACTTCCTTGTATTAAAAAATATAGAGTTATTTTGTTTTATTTATTAAGGGTAGAATAATATTTTTCTTTTCTTTTCAGATTAGCCTATATATGATCTTTTTGTATTCAGGTTAAACTTGTTTCTTTAGATTATTGTGATCACATCATATAATATCAATGAAACCTGAGATGAAAAGGGAGTTTCAGGTGTACCAGAGAGTAAAGTGTTAGTACCTGCAAAATGATTAGTATGAATTGATCGAACATAAAAAGAGGTATTTAAAGTACTAGGAACCTAAGATGATAAACTATCAGAATCCTCAGAAAAAGAATCTATATGAATAAGATCAGATGTAGTTAAGCTATATGTAGTAGATGTAAACTAGTAAAATTTTCTGCTTTATCTTTTAATCGAAGTATTTTTGTTTCTTTTTCTTCATTTGATTTGATTTATTCTGATGTAAAGAGACCTTTTCATGCTGCCATAAAAGAAGATTCTTGATATTATGTTTTTTTTATTTATTGATGATCATACTTGTTATTGTTAGGTTTGTTTAATAAAACACCATTCTAAATTCTATGAGATATACAGTCTTTCGAGCTCTTGTCAAAACTCAATATTATGTTGTTATTAAATATTTTAAGTGTGATTTAAGTTAGGAATACACCTCTAATAAATTTTATGAGTTGTTTACTTTAGATGAAATCATTCACCGAACTTTGAAAAGCATCAAGCGTTTGTCTATTTTACCTTTAGTAACATGTAAATTTATAAAAAACTATAAAAGACTATATAGATTTCTTGAAGATACACATTTAAAAAGAATGACTAGAAAGAATGTTGTTTATTTTGTATTCAATAGTATATATAGAGACTTACATACAAATAATTGAGTAACAGGAATAAAATGGAGATTAAAAAAAAATTGAAATTCAAAATAGTTAATCTATTAATGACTAGAGATTCTGTAGATTAGAATTTTTAAAATTCTTTGTTGTATCTTTTGGAATCCTCTCCTAATGTTTTGCCAGCTAATACTCTAACAGTAACTACTAGAGGTGATTATTTTCGGTTCGGTTCGGGTTTTATCAAAAAAATAATCAAAACTGGTTTTTTTCGAAACTAAACCGAAACAGATTCAAACCGACCGGTTTTGGTTCGGTTTGGTTATTTTGGAGAAAAAACCGGTTTGGCTCGGTTTTTTCCGGTTTGGCTTGGATTTTTTTGGTTATGGTTCGGTTAAATTCGGTTATTTCGATTTCAAGCTTATAAAACCGAAACCGAACTGAACCGGTCGATTTTTTTAAAATTTTATTCAATTTATTCAGTTATTTTTTTAGTTTTCTCAGTTTAATTTGTTTTTCGATTTTTTTCTCACCTCTATAACCACCACCCACAACAATCATAAATCATCCACGCCGATTGCCCACATAAAAAATGCCCCACCTATACAGCCACCAGTCCACGCCTTTAGCAGCCACCAACCTAGTTCATCAAATCAGTAGCAAATCATTCACTTTTGGCAAATCCATCAGCACTCGTTTTTTGAGCTCAAAGAGTTTCATAAATTTTGGCCGAGAGAGACGTGAAGAAGAAAAGGGACAAGTTTTGGCGCCTTTTTGTTTGATATTTTTATCATTTTGCTCTTCTGTCAATCACAATATTCTTTTTTACTATTACATGTAATATTCTTATCTTAGTTTAAGATAATAATAAAAAAAATCAAAAGAAAAAAAAATGAGAAGTGACAGTAATAAAAACAGAGAGGTGAGAAAAAAAAATAACATCAATAAAAAAATGTTGATGATAGAATCATATTATTCTATCTTTTTAGTATATTATTCTTAGTGTTTTATGTATATTCTGTCTTACTATAGCAATTATATATATATAAAAGACCAAATTAATTTTGAAAGAGAATTCTTAGAAATATTTTTAAGTTCGAGATGGATTAATTTTGTACATTAAACAAAGGGGTTATTGGATTTTTTTTTTAAGAAAAATAAATACAGTATTTTATATTTGATAAACTAATGACCTTGGTTAAATAATATTTTTATATGGTTCCGATTTAAATTTTAAATTTAAATGATATCTCAATTATGATTAATTAATAAATTTAAATGGCTAGATTATAGAGGTTTAATTGTAGAATTACTTTTGTTCACATGACATGTCGTTTGTAAATCAATGATGCTCTTTTAATCAACATAAAAAACCTAATGAATATTAAAACTGAATATTTTAACCATAAATAACCACCAACATAATTATACCCACAATATTAATATGACACAATTGCATTATATATATATATATATATAAAACTTGTGCTTTGCTAAAAGTTTTTTTTTTTTCAAAAGAATATTGAGCATGCAAGCTATATCAATATGGTAATAATCATCTATATATATATATATATATAAAAAATCATTAACGATAACTAAAATAAAAATTAAAGAAAAAATATAGATCAAGATATTTTATTATACAAAATAAAATATTTCTCCAGTTGTGTTTACTGAACTTCTTTATTTAAATCAACAAAAGATAATAAAAATAAAAACATAAATAAAATTAAATAAACTCACGTCCTAAAGAAAATCAATGTTAGGCCTAACATATCAAGAATATTATCTAAAAATAGATATTTTATTTTTAAAAACAAAGTTCATCTATATAAAACAAAAAAAATAAGATGAATTAGAATAATATTTTCAAAAATCAAATACAAACAAAACAAATTTAAAAAAAAAACGTGGAAAACTTGTGATTTAGGTCATGAAACCATAATAATTTCACAGAATTTTTTTTTTGAAGATAATCATAACCAATTTTTTTCTTAAAAAAATAATGTAAAATGATAATATCGTAAAAGAAAATGAGCAAAAAGTAAAAAAAACATAAACAACAGTAACTTTTCAAATTTATGACTCGGGCCATTAGATCAAAAGCACTACAAATAGAAAAAAAAATATGATATTCAATCTCCAACAAATCAAATATCGAAGGATAAAACAAGGAAAAAAACCGATTACACAAAAAAATCCAAAAAAATTATAATTAAAAGAATAAGGTTGAAAATAAAAAAAATTAAGGACAAACAAAAATTTTCAATTGGAGGGTTAAATTGAAACAAAAAATAACTTTAACAAAATAAAAAGCAAATAAAAAAATGAGTCAATTTGAAAAAAATAAAATAACATAAACTTTGATCGAATGATATAATTGAAAACCAATAAAACTTTAACAAAAGAGCAAAGAAAAAAATTAAAAAAATAAGGACCAAAATGAAAAAAATAACATATAATTATAATTGAAAAACTAATTTGAAAATAAATAAAACTTTTATAAAAAAGATAAGAACAAAAATAAAAACTTAAAAAATAATGATTAAAATTGGAATATAAAAAATAAAAAAAAAAACAATCGTGCATTTTTCTTAACAGTTGAATGAAAAAAAAGGAGGGAAAACAAATACCAATATCAAATTGTCCATCACCTATTGTCATGGGCCATGCCAGAAAAAAGAGAATGTTGTGGCCTTCCAAGGACATGGCCAAAGATTAAGTTTGGCTACTAGATGAGCTCTTGGTGTTGTCCAAAAGATACGTACAGATTTATCTGTTGATGTATAATCAACACGTACCAACAATTTTTTATAATAAAAAATTAAAATTTTAATATAAAAATATTAAAACACCTCATTCTCTTAAAAATTACAAAGAAACTTAAGTGGAAGGATAAAAACACCCCTAAATGTATATCTTTTTTTTTGTTTTTTACAAGGGTAAAAACAAAAAACCTCTTGGTCAATAACATATATATATTTTTTTACCTCAGAGATAAAAAAAGTATTTTTATTATTTTAAATTTCTTAAAAAGACAAAACATTTGGTTAACAATTCTGGTTAACAATTCTAAATTTTACTAACTCAAAGGTAAAAGCATAATATTACTATACAAATTTTTTTTTAAAAAAACTAATATATTTTCAAACAATCTTTTAATAAACAAATAAATATCTGAAAAAGATCAAATTAGCCTGGTCACAAAGCCTCCTATATTTTCACTCGAGCAAAATAATAATTAACTATAACAATTCATATTAAATTATATCTATTGAAAAACTCACATCCTATTTTTCTTGTTAATAATAATAATAATAATAATAATAATAATAGATTTAAAAGTTACTCCATCCCCACTTTATATCTAGTTGACAAAAGTAATAGTTATGAAGACTATAAAAATAAAAGAGATGGTATCGTGGCTATAATAATATAACATGATATTCTATGCATAAAAAGCAAAAAAGCAGAAAATAGAAAATAACCTTCTGTTGTTTTTTAAATCGTTTACATTAAAAAAATAAAACATCACAATTTAAACAAACATATTTTGTATTTTTCTTGAAAAAAAATGATGATATTAAACAGAAAAAAAATTATTAGAAGAGAGGTCAAAATATAAATATTGATCGTGGGAGCAAGAGAGTGAGTGGCATGACTGGGAAATTAAAGAAAATACCATTTGGATGTTTTGGGTAATTTTAAGGGCTCATTTTTCACTGTCTTGATATCTGGGAGCAGTCCAAAGTCTATACCTCGGTTTTTACTCGAACTTCATTTTTCACTGTTTTTACTCAAAATTTTCACGTGTCTGCTCCCGAAGTTTGGCCCGAGGAGACAACCCTGCAGCAAATCAGACCTGGAATTCTACCATGGAATCGGTTTTAAACAATGCTA
>Ga0325414_1003278_pt1 | contig 16791 bp, 8 predicted proteins | sample PopdelMetagenome_8_FD_206183 | JGI IMG/M metagenome (GOLD analysis project Ga0325414, IMG submission 206183) | Populus deltoides microbial communities from Bellville, Georgia, United States - Leaf-PdKOR-R3 | ecosystem: Host-associated > Plants > Phyllosphere > Phylloplane/Leaf | place: USA...
AAGATCAATGACAAGTGCTTTATTTGCAACAACATTGGGCATGTAACCAAATATTGTATAAATAAGGGTAAACAAGGAATCCCTACAAAAAGAATTGCTCAAGCCAATATCACCGAGGTTGATCACCTCATTAATAAAGTTTCAAAAATCAACTTATCTTGTGTTGTTTCCAAAGCCAACCTCATTAACAATCTTGAGTAGTGGTGGGTTGACACTAGTTCTACAAGATATGTATGTGGTGAGAAGAGAATGTTTTCCCCTTACAAAAAAAGTGGACAAAGAAAACATATACATGAGAAACTCATCAACCTCTAAGGTACTGAGTGTTGGACATGTTATACTGAAGATGATCTTTGGAAAGCTTCTCACTCTCAACAATTTATTGCATATTGCTGGTATTAGGAAGATTAATTTTAATGCATGGCTCATTGTTATGCAAAAATGATTTTAAGATGGCTTTTTAGAGTGATAAATTTATACTCTTTAAGAGTAGTATGTTTGTAGAAAAGCAGTATATATGGATCTTTAAAAGAAAGATGAAAGTTGATTGGACTATTGATAAATATAAAGTTAGACTTGTTGTTAAAGGTTTTAGAAAACAAACAGGTATGAATTATTTCGACACATTTTCACCCGTGTAAAAAATTACTTTCATACGAATATTAATAGCCATTGCAACTATTAATAAGCTTGAAATACATCAAATGGATGTAAAAATAGCTTTTTAAAATGATGACCCGGAAGTTTTACATGGAATATAAGCCTAAAGGTTTGTCGTTAATGAATAAGAAAAGAAAGTCTGTAAGCTTGTTAAATTATTATATGATTTGAATTAAGCTTTTATATAATGTTAAGAAAAGTTTGACAATGCTATGTTGTCAAATGAATTCAAACCAATGAAGTAGATAAATGCATTTATGTGAGAAACACAGATAAAATTTATGTCATTATATGTCTATATATGGATGATATGCTAATTTTAGACAGCAATGATCACATGATTAAGTCAACTAGAAAAATATTAAATAACAAGCTGGACATGAAAGATTTAAGGGTTGCAAATATCATATTAAGAATAAAAAATTCTAAGAAATATAATGGATTAAATTGTCTCAATTTTATTATGTTAAGAAAATTCTCAAGAAATTCTCTAAAGATGACAATAGCACTGTAAAAATACTAATTGATATAAGTATGTATTTGTCTAAAAATAGAGATAAAAGAATAAACCAATTGAAATATTCTCAAATAATTAGAAATTTAATGTATGTTATGAATTGTATAATACTTGATATCACTTGCTCAATTAATAAATTGAGTAGATTTAATTTTTTATCCTTATTTCTTAAGGTTTTATGTTTGGATTCAAGATTCCATTTTGTACACATTTCAGTTTTTAAGTTTGAAAAAAGAGAGAAGGTTGCTAAGAAATGAGGGATGAGAGACGAAGTGGATCAATTGCCCATAATTCCACCACCCAAATAGCTGTTACTGGTTTCTTGGTTTCCATTTACCAAGACGAGTTCCATTATAGTGTTCTTAACACTTTATCTTGGTAGAAAAATGTTGGTCAAGCCTCTAGAATGTTTCTTGGTTTTTATTTTTTTCTTTTTAGAAGATTGAAGGCTACTTTGAAGTTATTAATGAATGGATTGAAGTTTCTAGGATGTTTTTTAGTTTTTTTTTTTTGTAAGAAAATGACTGAAAATCAAGTTTTGTTTGCGTTAGATGGGTCGAAGGTTGCCACAAAGCTTCATACGATATTTGTCTTATTAAATTCAGTAGGGTCCATAACTAAGATTGTGAATTTTTTTGTTTCTAGAAAACATATTAACAATAAATGAACATTCTATTTTTTGTTAAAAAAAATTTTATATTAACCAATCGTGAACCAACTTTCTAGTTAACAAAAACTAGAAGAGTATAAATCCATCGTTCATCTTCTCTCAAAGCATTAAAATAGTAAAATAACGAATTCATTGTTTATTTTCAATATTAATTTTATTAAGAATTAAGTGTGTAATATTAATTTTATTAAAAATTAATTTTAATTTATCTTCTGTATAGAATAACAACACTCAACCAAGCAACTCCAACCGAATAATGTTTTTAGCGCCCGCCCAAGCCAATTGAACAGCTAAAAAGTGTATCATGCATGAATTTAATTAAGTGGTATATCATCAATATGTCTAAATACAAATAATAAGACTCGAACTTAACAACTCTTAAAATTCTCCTTCCTATCATCAGAATTAATCCAACAACTAAATAATATATAACGTGGGAATGAATCTCTATGGAAAGATTTCAAGAGTTTTAGGTATCTTTATAAAAGTTAAGTTGAAACCCAAAAAGAAAAGAAAAGAAATTAACACAGAATACAGCCATGCCAATATATCCTTGTGGGTCTCTATTTTTCTGCTCACAAAGTTGTCACTTCAAAAATAATAAAAATAATAATAAGAAGAAAAATATCATTAGTTTCAAAATAATATTTAAGTTATTAATTATTGGGTTTTGCATCTTGAAAATATTCCAAACAAATATTTAAGTTATTAATTGATTATAAAACTTAACAAACACAACATATTTTACACTTTATTTCATCAACAACATACATTTTACATTAGAAAAAAGCCAGAAGACATACATATATTGTATTTATTTGGACATTTCTCTCGTAATAAAATAAAAGCTGTATTTAATCTTCGCCGCTGCGATCTGCATTGATCTCATCGAGAATCACCACAAGAGCTGTTATAAAGGCATAATCAACATTAGGATACACAGTCACCCCAAAACTGTCTGTATCCAAAATAGTACTTGCGAGAGAATGTTTTCTATGCATCTGCAGTTACATGATAAAAACAATATTAGTATGAAGATAAATTTCTTGATTAAAATAGGATATATTAACCAATTAGAAGCCTTCCAATTTGCAATAAATAAAGGGTTGAGCAACAAGTTCCAAATTAACCAGAATATAAAACTCGAATATTATAAATAAAGGGCTGTTCTTATTAATCGTTTAACAATGTTATGAAAGTACGAAAAAGGTAAATTGAAAAACATATAATAGTATATCTAATATGAAAATATTTTAAAAAACTTGGATGGTGCACTATTTTAAAACTCCACTCGTTAGGTTAATTCATGGCTTGTAGCCTAGGTTTCATTAAAAATAAAGAAATAATTAATCTAATGTAATTTTTTTAAAAACCTAGTAAAAGCCGCGACTATATTCCTTCAAGTAAAACTCGGTCAAAACTTGTTAATCTTATTTTTTTTTAGTTTTTTTCAAATAACATTATTTTTTTATAAAAAATAAAAGAATTTAATTGACCTAGAGTTCTACAACTTGTCCCAAGCGAGTTTAAAAACTATAACATCATAAAATAAATAAAAAAGGAATAATTAAAATTAAAAGTCTATTACATGTTAACCACTATATTTAATGTTTCTTAGCAATGGTCTTTTGATACTATTTTAAGTTATAATTATTGAATTAAAAAGTTACCAAATCACTTAGACTCAAAATACTATTTATTATATAGTATAAGTATAAAATTACCCTTGATAAAAAAAAAACATTGAATTAAGCATTAGGGATTATGTAGTCTTTTAACAATGACATAATTGTCTTTTATAAATTTTATAAAGTTAGACAAGTCATTTCTATTTTGTGTATATTAAAATTACTAATTTAACCCTATAATAAAAAAAAATATAATACCTATTATTAAGGGGCTTTTTATCTTTTTAATTTTTTTAAAATAGTGTAATTATTTTAATGTCCTTAATAACAAAATCAAGCATATCTCTCTTATAAGGATGTTTTTTTTTTGTCATTTCATATTAGTTTTATTATAAATTCCAATGCTATTCAAGGGCATTATTGTCATTTACATTAATTAAATGTAATTAAAAACATTTGTTGGCACATGTGAACAACCCCGCATTGTTTGGGCAACGTGTATGGAGTCATCTGGCCACCAAACATTGTATTCTGGAGTGGCATTTAAAATGTCTTAACGTCCTTGATGCATTTTTTCTTTTTTTCTCTTCCTACTTTGAATTTCATGTCCGTGATTTATTTCCTCTTCACATTTGGTCCTTGTCTTTTTAATAACTATTTTTTTATTTTAAATAGGCCATGGAATTACAAATGTTTTTTTTTCATTTCACCCTCCTTTTATTTTTTATTTTTATCTTTCAAATTTGTTCCTCATTCTTTTATTACAATTTTTATTTTATTTTTAATAAGCTATAAAATTACAGGTTTTCCCAATTTCACCCTATTATTTTTTTTTCAAATTTGATTATTATTCTTTTGATTCCTATTTAATTTGATTAGGATCATGTTTTAGGTTTTTGTTTTTTTTACAATTTCATTCTCCATTGTTTTTTTTTCTATTAAATTTGATTCATATTATTTTTATTGCTATATTTTTTTCTTTGTTAAGTTTTTTAAGTTGATAATTATTTCACGATTTTATCCTTCAAGATTAAATTGATTGGAGATTAAACTTCTTAATTGAACCCGAATCAAGGATTTCATAGATTGTAAGTTTTAGATATTAAACAGGGTTTAGAAGGTTTGCTCATGCTAGCTTGGTTTGTTTGTTTCTTTTTTAAAAATATAATGTTTTTTTATTTTTATTTTCAACTTTTTTTTTAATTTTACTTTATTATTTTTTATGGTATGCCTTCTATGAGATTAGTTTTAGGTTCATTACCAAAGTTACTAATTTAAAAGGTTAACGTGAGTTAATTTTTTTTTTTAGATTCTTTTTTCAAATTAATTTATTTCAATTTTATCCTTTAATATTTCATTTATTTGAAATTGACTTTCTACCCTTTTTTGTTTCCTTTACTTTCAGTGGGTTATCTTGATCCTAATCATATGATCGCAGGATTTGAGGATTAACTAGAGTTAACTTTTATATATATATATATATATATATATATATATATATATATATATATTATAGATATGAGGTTAGTCTCGAGTTCACAACTAGTCACTAGTTTCAAAGGTTAACATGAATTAATGTTTTTTTTGTCTATTTTTTAAATTGAATTATTTCAATTTTATCGTTCAACATTTGATTTATTTATTGAAAATTATTTTTTGTAATCTTTTCCCTTTCCTTTATATTAGGTTCCTATCATTTTTTGGGTTGTTTTTTTTTTTTCTAAACAATTATCCTTCATGGTTTTTTTCCTATGAAATTTGATCATCATTTTTTTTTTATTGCTATGTTTTTTTTGGCAAGTTTTTAAAATTGATGTATTTTTCATAATTTCACCATTCAAAATTAAATTGGTTAGGAATTAAGCTCTTCTTGGTTGAACTCGATTAAAGGATTTCACAATTTTCATGATTGTCATTTTATGGGTTAACTTAGGTTGTCTCATATTTTGTTTTTCATTATTTTGTTAAATTACTTTATTTATTTTTTTTTCAATATCAAGTTATTTGATAATTAAGTTTCATAATTTTATTTAATCTGTTTTGAACATGGTCACCCTAATATCACCACTAGGTTAGAGATTTTGTAACTTGATTTAGATGGACTTGAATAGTATTTTTCCAACCTTTTTTAAATTTTAATTTTTTTTTTAATTTTCATCTTTTATTATTTTCTTTACTAGATATTGAACTTCATCTGTTTTTTTTTTAGAGTTATCATGTTCCCATTTAATTTATTAAAAATTGATTTTATTTATTTTTTATTTTTTTCTATAAAATTATCTCATCTCATGTGAATGTTCATAAAATTTATAAGTTATTCTAGTTTAACTAAGAAATTTTTGTTGTTTTTTAATTTTTTTTTCAATTTTACTTTTAGCATTGGAGCTTAAAACTATTTTTATTAACTTTTTTCATTATTATTTTTTTGTTTGTTTGTTTATTATTGTTATATTTTTTTAATTAAATTATTAATTTAACCAATAACTCGTATCTTGAATTTCTTTTGTCATTATATTTTTTTTTATATTGAATTTGTTTTTGTTCCACCAGCCACAAATCTAGTTAAATAATAATTACCTATTAAATAGTTGTTGACTTAGGACTCAAAACTGAATGAGAGCGTCAAACTTACTTGTGCAAGCATGGTATTGGAATCTCCAAGAAGTATAGAGCAGGAACTCTCGCTGTAGCCTCCTTTCACCTTGAAATCAGGGACCTCTCCTTTGTTATTACCCAAGAATACGTCTAACTCAGTCTTGAATTGGAACAGCTTTGATTTCTTGGCTGTGAAAAGCAAGTCTTTCTCCTCCTTGCTTTCTCCTCTAAAAGCTTCCCACCTTCGATGCATGGTCATTATCTGGAGAAAAGGATAATACGCAGCAAGCCATATCATTGAAGAAGAAGAAAACAAATGAAATGATCAATTAAGCATACCTTCTGCCTGAGATTGACAAGGATGTTACCAGCTGCATCTTTCAGAAAACGACGATCATGCAAGCTTAAGAGTTTACTCTTGACTTGGAAGATGAGGGTGCCATTAATGTCAGACACCTTAAAATCATTTTCTCCAAGACTCCATAGCTTTGTGGAGATGGCGAGTTCAACAGGGTACTGTGCCAGGTACTGTGGCCCTATTACCACCACTGGCTGCTCCACCGGCGGGTATGTTCTCATAGCAGGAACGGGGTTGCTTGGTGCTTGCCCAGTAGCCATAATCACAAAAACACAATATTACTTGAAGATTTAAACAGAGAAAAATAGCTAAGTTTCTATATTATGCAGGTCTTGCTGGTTTTAGAAGTAGTCTTTGAGGGGAACGCTGGATGTCTTTTATAGTGCCAATTAACATGTGGCATGTCGTGTCTTTAAATAAATAAAAAGGGCAGTCTTTCTTTCAAAATTACAACAGTGAGAAAGGCTTCTTTTAGCAGTGGAGCTGGCAGGGACGGTTTTTTGAGTTTTTTTTCTTTGTGAGCAAATGATGGCACCTAGGACAGTTTGTTTTTTTCATCCCTATTTTGTGGTTTCTTACAATTTCAATCCTTAAATATTTCTTCATTTCTATTTCATCCTTTAATGCTTCAAATTGTCTTTTTAAATTTATTTAATAGGGGGGTTTTTTCACTTTAAATTTATGTGCTTCACCTCTCATATCCAGTTTTCTGGGAACTACAATTACATCCCACAAAATATTAAAAAGAAAGGACCAATATAACCGTGTGAAACAATGAAATGATGAATTTAGATTTTATTTGACACGGAGATAAGGTAATCCCAAAAGCCAATGTATCGTCGCCATGTCTGCAACCTTATCTCTACAGCAGAGATGGGGACAGAAAGTGGGGAGAGAACGAGTAGAAGAATCATAGATTGAAAGGACGTGCAATAGTGAAAGGTGAGCGAATGTGGTGTGGAGTAGGCATTTCTGGGTGGAGCATTTAATGATCCTTCTCTTCTTGCTTTTCGATTTTTTCTTCTTCTTTTATTTTTTATATTGGAAAAATGAATTGTGCTTTTCAATTTAGGTGTAGGGAAATCATACCTGCTCTTGAAATTCACTGATAAAAGATTCCATCCCGTTCATGATCTCACCATCGGTGTTGAATTCGGAGCTCGCATGGTCACCATCCATGGCGTATGTACTTTCCTCTTTTTTTCTTTTTTCATTCCCATACTCTCATTTTTTTCATTCCATCAGAGGAAGCGTTAGAAGCCAAATATGGTTAAAACAGGGAGGACCCTTTTGCAAAGAAATGCCTCACGGGACTTGCAATGCAGCTGGTAGCTATCATTTCATGGTAATGTCCATGGATGCTTTTGTGCAAAACGTGGCCTTTGAAAAAACAACGGTCGTGAGGTATGCGTCAGAGGACAGTCATCGTGATTAATTAAAATTTACAATCAAGAATCAACTATGAAATTTAAAATATACCTGAAAAAAACTTAAAAAAGAAAATTTATTAAAATGATTGTATTTTTATATTTTTTAATACCAGTATTTTAAGATTATTGAAAAAATATTTTTAAAAATAAATCTAATATTTTTTTTAAATTAAATATATTTTGCTATATTACTTCCAAACGAGATTGTAGTAAAAATGTTTTGAAAAAGCATTGTAACCATATTATCAAATACACTAAGATTTCAATTAGCCAGTTCTACATTTTTTATTTTAAATTAATTAACCAAATCTAAAATGTAAAAGCTCAGCTGCCTTCTTTGAAACCTTTGATGTTGGCTTAAAAAAAAAAAAAAATTCATCTCCTTCCATGATTGTGTTTATAGGTCAAAAAAGGAGAGAAAAAGGCGTGTAGAGAAATGAAAAAAAAGAAGTGATGATGTATTAAAAAAATTCTAATTTGCTCATTTAGGTAGATAAATCAGTTAATCACTTGATCTTGTCTTTGCATATAAAATCCGTGAAGACTTAATCACTTGATATCTTAGAAGAGTTGTTGATTCTTTTTCTTGTATGAGAAGAGGGGTGAAAACCCCATGATAATTTATCGGAGAACATATATTTAGTGGCGTGCACCATATTGAAAAAGATTTGTAAGTATGTAGAAGGAAATTATGAAGGAACTCATACTTAAAAAGTCTTAGGTGAGAGGAATTTATTGGAGGAACCCATGCAGAAAGAGCTTATACTTGAAAAATTTTTCTAGGAGGCTGAGGGAAGGGAACCCACGAAGTAGGAACTTATACTTATAAAACTTATATGAGGCAAAAGGGGATCATGTCAAGGAGAAGCCATATGTAGAAAAAAAAAATTTCTAAGAGGTTGAGGATTTCACATCCATGCTTAGAAAATTTCTAAAGGTTTAGGAGAACCCATAAAAGAGAAGCCATGTTTAGAAAAAAATTCTAAGAGGGTAAGAGTTCCACACCTATACTTAGAAAAAATTCTGAAAGGTTTGGGGAACACATGGAGAAGAAGCCATGCTTAAATGAAAATTCTAAAAGGCCAAGGTTCCATACACAAACTTAGAAACAATTTTAAGAGGTTAGAGAAATCTATGAAGGATGAGTCTATACTAAAAAATTAAAAGGTTGGGAATATCCCTTGAAAGTCATTTCCTATGATAGTATAAGGTCTGAAAGCCATGTACCGATTTGAGATCCTACTGGAGAAAAGGAAGCTTGTGGCCTCTTAGTTAATGGCTTGAGGCTTAGAATCCCCAACTGAAAAGAGATCACACTGTAGTGGGAGGCCTATAACTTTCTTGGCAAGGGTGTGGCTTATGAGCTTACCACTTAAGAGTGGGAGGCTTGTGGCTTTTACGGCAATGACGTGGGGCTTGGAAACCTCCCACTAAAGAGTGGTTGTATTAGAGTGTTGGAGGAGGGGGGTATGTGTCATCTTTATAAATGGAATAGGGGTGTGAGAGCCCCCCACTAAAAAGTAGTCAATGGAGTGTGAAATGCTTATAACCTCACTAACATTGTAATAGCAGCTTGAGAGCTCCTTATTAGAGAATTATTATTTTTAGAGAGTGGCCTCCCTGGTGATGGTATGGGGCATGAAACCTCACCCCCCCCCACTAGAGAGTGATCGTACCTGGTAGTGGGAGATCCGAGATTATCCCTGGAAATTGTATGAGGCCTGGAAGTCTCATTAAAAAGTCATGTTAGTTTTAACTGCACTGGAGAGGTGGGAGGTCTGAGGTCAATCCCTAGAGATTTCATGAGGCTCAAGATCCCTACTGGAGAGTCGTACCAGTCCAAAATTACACTAGAAAGGTGGGAGATTCGAGATAAATCAAGAGTCCCACCGGAGAGTCATGTCAGTTCAAGACTTCATTGTTAGTCCAAAATACTCTTTTGAAGGTCATTTTTCCTAGACTCCTCCGAGTAATGCAATTGTCTATGGGCGTTAGGAGCGACCAATGGTGATGGTGCTGAGCTCAAGTGTGCTACTATAGGTGTCAAGGCTTTTTAAGGTGGCAATGTCTGATTTTGCTCCTGGGTTGCAAACATGACTTAAGTAAGGACTTTTACCTGGTTGATGAGTTACTGGAAGGTTCAATTGGGCAAGAGTGTCTGCAGTAACAGGTAGATCACGTCCCGATCCATGTGTGTCATGGTTACATGCCATATAATGACGTGGTAATGTCAAAAACAAGATTTGAAAAAAAACTCTAATAGCTTTTTGATCAGTTTTCCAAAGACATTGTCAATGATGATGTCCTAAGAAATCCCTTTTAAACTAGTTTAATAAGAATTCTAAACATAAATCCTTTTAGACTAGGAAACATTTTCCAAACTCAATTAGGAATCCTTCTTTTATCTCTACAATCTCCCTTTTAAACTCATGTTTTTAAACACTTAGCTTAAAAAATAAGGGATTCTCTTTTAAATAAGATATTCTTAAGTGCAAACATCAAGTAAATGTTTGTGCTTCACAAACAACTCTAATTTGAGAGCCTTAATGAATTTATCAATAACATGTTGTTTACTTTTGCAATGGATGATCTCAATCATTCCATTCTTGTCAAATCTCTTAAAGAAGTGAAACTTAAAAGAGAAAGAATAAGAGGCTTTGATGATTTCTTTATATTCATTATTCTTTTCTTATTTAATTTCTTGAATATTTATTCTTTATCGATTTGATTATCTATCTTCTTTTGATATCAATCTCAATGTCGTTCAAGAATAGAAAGTTAAAGAGATGGAACAACCTTCTTTTGATATCAATCTCATTGTTATTCTTGTTGGTTTCACTTTCAAAGTCTATGCCGCCTCCAAAAAAAAAAAATTGAAATTCAATAAGCGTTCATTTTGCTCTCATACTTTTATGATGTTTATTTGGTGTGTTTGTTTTGTTTTAATCAGGAAAATATAGGGAAGCTCGAGGTTGATTTTTATATAGATTGTAAGAGTGTGTTTTTAGTGTTTATATTAAAAATAAAATTAAAAAAATAAAATAAATATTATTCTAAAATATTTTTAAGCGAAAAGTACTTTGAAAAACAATCTTGTCATAGTCTCAAACATTGTCTTACTTTGTTACAATCCATTTTGTCACACCTGGACATCACGGCGACCGATTAAAAATCATCTCGATTGGAAAAGGAACAGATATCTGACATCTTGTTTTTTTAAAGGAAAATGTCTTGTTCAAGGAGTCGCCACCTAGTATTATGGTCACTAAAAATCCTAACTGGTCAATAGAGATTCTATGGTACGGAACTAGTTACGCAAAAGGGAAGATGCTATCACCCCTTAAATGCCTTATCTAAGGCAGGTTGCATTGCTGGTTTTGTCTAAAATTGTTAAGAATTTGTTCTTCTTTTTCCTTTTTTTTTATTCTTCCTTTCATGTTCCTGACTCTGGTATCAATGAACAATTTCTACGAATATTTCCAACTTTGACATTGGTAAATATCACACAAATCCAAAAAATACGATACTCCTGACTCTAGCGTCAGTGAATATTTTTGCAAAAAATAAATTTAAAGAAGAAATTTTCTATGTCATTTTTTTCTTGTTTATCCTTTATTATTATTTGCCCTTTTTAGATGAAATTAAAAAAAATATTGCACGACATATTTGCATTTAACAGTAATAGTCCACAGATTAAGCACATCTACAAAAATACAAACACAAAGAAAAAAATAAAACAAAGTGCGAGAGGCCCACAAATAAATCAACGAAGGCCCCAAATATTTTTGGATTTTTCTGTTATTGAAAAGGTGTTTGTTTGGTCAAATATCAAATTAGAATGGGCATAAAAATTATGGCCAAGGCATAAGGGTGTGTTTTGCCAAGCACACCCTTAGCAAACACAATTTGGCAGTAACCGGTTAATTATTTTAGCAAGGAAGGAAGGAAACTTACCTAAGCGTGCGGCTGCTTGAGGCGAAGTCGAGGGAGACTGGGCTAAAAAAAAAGGTTGAGGGGGGCGGCGGCTAGTATAGGGTTTGCCGCCCCCCTTTTTTTTATGTTTCTCTCCTTTAGGGTTTCTAGTAATGACCTTCTCTTGAGGTCTCTTCTTTTAGGGTTTCTCTCTAATCGTCCTCCTCCTTTCTGCATACACTGAGATTAGTATTTATAGTGCAAGAATCCTATCGCTTGCGAGAAGTAAAGTCTCAATCAAACTCATTCTCCTTTTTTGAAGTTTGAATTAGAATCGAATTCCAAAGCAGATAACTATCATTATCTTGAAGATAAGGGTTATCTTGAAGATAAGGATAGAATGACAAAATCACATTGTAGTCCCTAGTTTCCATACAAGCTGACAAATCACCTTTTTTTTGAATTTTACATTTTAATCCCCGTAAAAATTAAATTAAAAACCATTGGGTCAAAATTGGGTTACAACACATTTTACCTAATTATGCTATGTTTGAACTTTTTTTTTATTAGTTATAAGGAAAGATGGATTTCATTTCCCTTGTAATTTTTTTGAAAAGTTGTGATTTGTGCTTCCTAGATGGCAGCGATAGAATATGTTGATGCCGTTTAACCTGGTTTTGTTCATGCGTCGGAGAAACCTAAGCTTTCAAATGCACTGAGTGCAAAAGGAATTGTATATCTTGCCCCCCAACTACATAAATGGTAGCGTTGTGGGATAAGATTGGCTCATCCTTGATTGCTTAAGCAGCAAATGTTCCTGCCCTATTTTGAAGTGGATCTCATTGAATTATCTTTCTTAAGGCATTCTATAATTTTTGTTTTTAACATCTTTTAACGTCTAAGATACTAAAATTTTGTCTTTCAAGTGATATATACAAGGAAGCATGTTTACATGCTGCATGTAACAGAGCAAACAATTGCTGCTAGTTGTAGCTTGTTGATTACCCTGCAATGGCAATGGTGTCTTGGTTGGTGGTGGTAAAGGCCTAAGAAAGATGTGTTTCATTCATGACTATGTTGCAATATTTGCTTTGAGATTCACTGATGGAATATCATTTGTTAAATCTCCTTGTAAATTTTTTATATGTCTGCTATTATTCAAAACCAAGTCGTATGATATTACTTGTCAATCCTCTTGAAATGGACACCCTCTTACCTTATATCACTAGTTGAACTAGTTCATCCTCTCTTGAAATTTACAGGCTCATAAATATGAAGTCCAGTTATTGATCAAAAACGTTTTATTGCCTTTCATTCGAATCAAAAGTCTTTTGGAACTATTATTAGAGGAGTATAAATCTTATTATGATCTTTTTTTTTTTAATTTATCAAAGAGTCGAGATTTAGAAGTCTAGTCATACTATGATATGGAATGTAGCTCCATAACTGTTATTATACTGGCCCTCCACAAAAAGTGAGTTCATTTCTCAGAGTTAAACTTAAATTTCTATTAGGTTTTCTTATTTTTGTCATCAATATCATAGAATTCAAGGTATTAGTGTATAATATCATCCGTGAGTATTTCCTTGTAATATTCAGTGGTCTGCATTCAGACTTCAACATTTATTACTTGTTCTCTTTGTTGTTGCAGGGAAGATGCATCTAGTAATTACGATTGAGATGGTACAACATAAAGGAATATAAGACGCCATTCGTAACTATGGAATTTCCATCAACAATTTCAGACGTGTCAAATTGCCAATGAAATTGCTGATAAAAAATGAGCGGTAAGAACTGAAATCTTTGATGAAATATTCTGCTGGCAATTCCATCGGTGATTAATAATACCGACAGAATAAAAACACTGATGAGCAACTTTTCAAAGACAGTATTCTGTCAACAATTCTTGGTGATTTATAATATCAAAGGAATTTTTTATAAATACTGATAGAATATTCTGTCAAGATTCTTTAATTTTCTGGTAATGTTTTGTTAGATTGTCTATGTATCCATCGACAAGACTTACCAAACACATTATATTTGGCCTTGTTGTCATATATATCAAACTCCCTACAATCTGTTTGTAACATTAACCTTCTTTCCTTTATTTTTTCTATTTAGTATCAAACCAAACTCAATCGATATGCTCATCAAACTGCAATTTTTTATTTGAAACTTGTATAATATTTAACATTTTTTTTATAAATAAATATTGTGATATTTGATTGAACCTTTTTAAAGTCGACTAATTAATGTAACTTTTCAAGATCAGATATTTTAAACTCAATCATTCAAATATGAACTTATCATTGCTAGTGTAAATCAAATCATCAATGCATTTTTCCTCATTCTTCTGTTTTAATAAAAAGTGTATGTTGATATAGAAAAATTTTAAAGGTACCTTAAAAAATTAAATATTTATATGATTGTACTAATCTATTGGAGCTTTCTTCAACTTATTAGAACCTTTTTCAACTTATACTCATTACCAAATTTCACATAACTAGAAGATTGATAAAAAAAAACATGTTTTTTAAAGTCTCAATTCATAAAAAAATGATGTTATATCTAACTGAAAGATATGCTTTGAGTTTTGAGTTACCAAAGTAATAATCAATCTTATTGTATCATGCCTTGTAACCATGGAAAAGTTTTTTATAATTGACACCGTATACTTGTTTATAATTTTTAGTTACCAATCGTGTTTTATATTTGTCAACATCACCATTCTCCTTCAATTTTGTTTTATACACCCACTTTACCTCCAATGATCTTTTTGTTTTTTTGGAAGCTTCATCAACTTCGAAGTGTTGTTTTTCTGAAAGGCATCAATTTTATCATTCATAGCCTTTTGTCACTTTGTATTTTTAACAACATCTTCGAAAGTCACATAATCACAATATAAGAATAGATTGAAATGAATAAGTGGGTCATTATATTGATGAATTTCAGTTACCTTATGATTACCCATCCATTTAGAATTTTTTTTTCTTAACACGGTTTAATCGGTGATCATTAAGTATGCTTTGATCATTTAATAGTTGTGGTGCATCCTCCATGAACTTTTCTTTTTTCTTATCATTTTCACCATCTAAATCTATTGGAATATTTTGTTTAACACCATGATTGCACCTTGTCCAGAATTTAATTTCATAAAAAATAACAATATGAATAATAATAAATTTATTGGTGTTAGGATTATATAGTTTAACAAAAAATTAATACACCATAAAATTTGATTGAAAGAGGAAATTGAAAACCAATAAAACTTTAACAAAAAGACCAAGGAAAAAATTAGAAATAAAAAAAATAAGAACTAAATTGAAAATAAAAATATGACAAATTGTAATTAAATGACTAAATTAAAAATGAACAAAACTTTTATAAAAGGATTAAGAACAAAAAATAAAAATTAAAAGAATAAAAATTGAAATTAAAATAAAAAAAACAGACCTTTACTTTTTAGTGGCAATCACCAGTTATAAATTGTTCATCCTTCGATGTCAGTTGCCATATCAATAGGAAAAATATGCAATGTCGCTTATGAAAGGGTAGGTATGTCTAGTGAAAGGCATTTCAAGCACCGCACAAAGAGCACATGCGCCTTCCACTTGTTGGCATGGGGTGAGCAAGTATTAGCATTCTTTTGAATTAAAAAATCATTAATTCAATGTTAAAAGACTAAAATATCCTTTATTAATCTGGAATAAAAAAAAAACTATGCAAAAGGATGAGATTTCCCCTGCACATATGAAGGGCAAAAAACTGCCTTTTTAATGTGTTTTAATAAAAAAAATCTTACCTTTTTAATGTATTCTAAAAAAAATACACTTCGTCAACTGTTTTAATTTTTTTTATTTGAGGGTAAATTAATTATTTTAATGTTTTTAAAAAGCAAAAAGACACTTGTACCCCTGACAATTCTTTAATGACTAGTCAACCAATGAAAATGACTGTATTACCCCCCAACATCAACTCACCTCATTTTTCTTTAAAGAGCAAAATCATAATGTTACTATAGCAATGCATGGTTTTTTGTGTTTGAGGCACGTTTTTAACGTTAGTTATTTTGAAAGTAAATAGGTCAGTTGCCTTGTTTGAAACTATAGAAAAACCCATCTCCTTGGTCAGGTCAACATGGAAAAGGGATAGCTTAATAATTAATTAACACATTAATATTGCAACGGGAAGCTGCCCACTGCAACTGGAAGTGGATCAGACACGGTTTGCAATTTACTGTCATTATCCTTCTTTATCCAAGTGGTGAAACGGACAAGGGATCAGATGAGACACGGTTCACCATTTTGAAATGCAAAAGTTGCTCCAAGTTGCCTTATTTACGAAGAAAACAGTGTTGCCATTGTTGATTTGCTTCCTGAAATGATTTGCAGTTGACTGTTAGCAAAAAAGCGAAAGTAATTTAACTTATAAAAGTTGATAAAGGTAGTTAAAAGCATAAACTCGTACCAATAATTGTTGGGGGCAAAAGGTCACAAGTGGATATATATGGTTATATTTTATATTCACAGCTCACATTATGACATGCAAAAGATGCTCCAAGTTGCATTATTTAAGAATAAAATTGTGTTGCCATTGTTGACTTGTTTCTTGAAATAATGTACAGTTGACTGTATTTTTTTTATTTGAAGACACGACATGCCATATAGGCTAATGGGCACTATAAAATGCATACAGCATTCCTCTCAAAGACTACTTCTATAACCACCATCAAGACCTGCATAATATAGAAATTTAGCTATTTCTCTTTCTGTTTATTTCTTCGAGTAAGTAATATTTTGTTTCTGTGATTATGGCTACTGGGCACGCACCAGGCAACCCCATTCCAGCTGTGAGAACATACCCGCCGGTGGAGCATCCAGTGGTAGTAATAGGGCCACAGTACCTGGCACAGTACCCTGTTGAACTCGCCGTCTCTACAAAGCTATGGACTCTTGGAGAGAATGATTTTAAGGTGTCTGACATTAATGGCACCCTCATCTTCCAGGTCAAGAGTAAACTCT
>Ga0325414_1003279_pt1 | contig 16790 bp, 8 predicted proteins | sample PopdelMetagenome_8_FD_206183 | JGI IMG/M metagenome (GOLD analysis project Ga0325414, IMG submission 206183) | Populus deltoides microbial communities from Bellville, Georgia, United States - Leaf-PdKOR-R3 | ecosystem: Host-associated > Plants > Phyllosphere > Phylloplane/Leaf | place: USA...
GGATCATATTTAAATATTCAAATTCACAATTGAAACAAGGATAAAACAATCAAAGCATCAAGATAGAGTTGGATTCTAAGTTGTCGACAAACATGAATGTAAGAAAAAAAACCATATCAAAGCACAAGTTCATGAACCATCTAAGAAAATAGTGTATTCAATAGCAACTTGTTAGAGAAGAAAGGTATTTGAATAGTAAAAGATGATTATTATTATTATTATTATTATTATTATTATTATCATCTTTTTGCCTTCATAATTATAGGAAGTTAAAATAAAATAAAAAGACATGGAAAAGGCAAAAGTCACATCGCCTTGTGCAAGCTTAGTAGTTTCTCATTTGTTAACGTACTTAAAGACAATACTAATTCTATAACTGAATTAAAGAATAAAAAATAATCTAATTTAATTAACTAGAAAATTATAAACATTGTCGATTATAAAAGCATATCGTTACATCTCTATAACAAAAATCCCCAAAAAAAGGCAAGCAAAATACATTAACTTTGTCACTTTCATTAAAACATGGATGTAATTGTTTGGGGAGAAAATCCATAAATAAAACTGAGTAGTTTCTAGGATCGAATATGACTAAAGACATACCATATAATACCTCTTTTGTCTCAATATGCTTAAATTCAGAAAATAAGTGTTAGCATAACCTTTTTTTTTTATTCGAGAAAACCTCACCCCCCGAAAAGTGCACTTTGTGGGCTCAAGTGAGCGAGTAAAACCCCGGCTGTCCCAGGCTCTTACAAATGATGCACGTCCTGACTCGAACTCGAGACCTGCTGTGCAGATCTCAAGCCCTTTGTCATCACGTTACACCCCCTAGGGACAATGTTAGCATAACATGAAACACTATTTTCCCTCCTCGTATAATCTAACCACATATAAATTAAAAAATTTAATGAAAAATATAAAAAATATTCAAGTTCCAAAAAAGTGGTATGTACCTAGTATTTCATGAGCTTCTCAGCTTGTTCTCTTTCTTCTTCTCCTAATTCCTTAAATAATAGTAGCAACACTATCGCCATAACCACCACTGATAACAACACCAATCAAAATCAGCTTAAAGTGAAGGGGACATTGAGTAAAATTATAAATGAGATATTTAAAAGTATTAAGAAATATTTTTATTTTATTTTTTATGTATGTCTAACAAGTGGGGTCTTGGATGATTTTTATTTTGTACTTGGAGCTTTTTATTAGGTGGTGGTAATCTTCATTTCATAAAGTATAATTTATAAATACTTCTTATTCTTAGGGCTTTTTATTTAGTACTGGTCTTGGACCATTATCCAAATGACTGTTTAAACTATGACTACTTCAACTACTACCTTAATTGTTATAACCATAACTACAATTATCTCTATTACAACTGTAAGCACAATTAAAGAGATTAGTGGTTAAAAGTAGAAGATTGAAAAAACAAAATGTTTCTCCAACCTCTTGTTTTTTAAATGCATCCTCTTACCTCTTGTGTTTTTCAATATGAGTGAAATTCTTTTTTTTCAATGTTTTTTTTTCCTTTATTTTTTTCATCTTTCTCCTTGCCAACAAAGTGTTTGGGTTTATTTATGAGTGAAATTATAATTTTTCTTAGGGGTTGTATTAAATATGAAACCATAATTTTAGGGTTTGTAAGAAATTTTAAAGAAATTAAGGTTTTGAAAAATATATCAAGAGGGAATTAGGGTTTTCAAGGGAAACATTAGTTTTTTTAGGTGGTATATATGGCTTTATAGAATGTCGTAGGAGAATGAGAAAACAAATGGGAACAGTTCAAAAGAAACAAAAGTATATAGAAGTGATATTTATAATCGAAAAACCTTTAAAAGATAATAGTCTTATCAACACCACCCCTAATAACAATAATAGTAACATAAACTTGGGGTTTGCTTCCCATGTGATCTTAAGTTCGAGTCATGTGATTGCTAATATGATGGTCATTGGAGGCTTACATGGTTGTTAACTTCAGCGTTCGTGGGATTAGTCGAGGTGCGCGCAAGCTGGTCTGGACACCCACGTTAATAATAATAATAAAAATAGTAACATAAACCTAACAACCACCACAATAACTAATTGATACGATAACACTAACACCACTATCACTCATTGTTATAACTAAAACATGATTTCTCTAACAATTACCTCCACTATTGCAATCACAATCACCTTCACTACAATAACTAATGTTGCAACTAAGGAGCTTGGTAAGTATAAGTAGAAGATTGAGAAAAAAAAATGCTCTTCCTCTTGTTTTTTTTTTCTTGGTTTTTTCAACATCTCGCCTTTCTTTTTCTTTAACTTCTTTTCCTTGTTTTCATTTTTCTCACTAGCCAACAAAAATATTAAGAGACATGATGAGTTATTGACTTTGTGGAATTGAAGATTGTAATCTTATATAATTACCAACTAAATTGTCCAAATAACCCCTTATAAAAACCCAAGTTATGTAAGAAAAAAATAAAAAACAACAAGGAAAAAATGTAAAAATAATAAAAATACCCTTAAATAACATGATAATATATAAAAAAACATATTAAAATATGAAGTTACAACCCAACTATGTTATAGTATAATAAACAATTAGATGAGCTTGGGGTAAATAATGGGTGACTAGTAGTATTCCATCCGTTTTTTTTTAATTTTTAATTATCAATTGTTAATGTTAATTACCAATTATCAATTGTTAGTTGTTAATGAATTATACTAACTAAAGCATGAGGTTTTGAATTGTCATGTATGATCACTTGCATTGATTTCTACCATTATATAGATCATCTATGTTCTTGAGCTTGATGTTTTTTTTTTCAAAGCAATTTTTTTTATTAGGATAATATTATACAAGAGAAACCAAAATTAACATATTTGGCATGAATAGACATAATAACATGATTTGTAATATTATATAAAATTTAAATTATTTATCTTATCTATCTATTTTGTGAAATTTGGTTAATTCATTTGTTATATTTATTGTTATTATTATTGTTATTGTTTTCATTTATTTTGTTATGCTAGTAAATGAAAAGTGGCTAATAATGCACAGAAATAAGAACATTGCCAATTTATATTTCTTGATTCAACATGTCTTATAAGCAAGACATGAAGTTCAATATTCACAACCAATATCATATTGGATTTTTCATAAATTGTTACTCTTTATTTCTTGTTTAAAAAGATAATGTATTTTTCTTAAATATTGACTCATAATATGTTTTTATCATGCCATATCCTTTCATCAAAGATGATGATATTAATTATTAGATTTAATTATTAACTTTACATAATATTGGCATGCATCTAAAAGCCAAAAAATATTTATTTTCAAAGAAACCCTCTAATTTAATTAGTTTAGAAAATAAATATTTGAAATTAATTTTACTTAACAAGTTTTATTAGACTAATAATTTTTATAATAATGATTTGATAATTTTTATAATTATGATTTGTTTTTAGCTTTGAAGGTTAAATGATTAACTTGTTTACAATGGAAGAGTTAGGCTAATAAATTTGAATTGAATTGTTATCCTTGGGAGTTTTTTTATATTAATTTTGATTTTTTCTTATAATATCACACATCTCTTATTTTTTCAATATAAATTTTGTCTCCTTTATATATATATATATATAAAATAATAATAATAATAATAATAATAAATTTACAATTTTGCCACTAATTCGAATCAAGAGAGGAGAACCACTGAACCACTGCACTGATCCTTTCTATCACAAATTCTCAATCAAGAAACCAAACACAAAGCCATGACCATGAGCTTCTCAATGGGAAGCTCTTATTTTTTACACTCTCACTTTCCTTCCTCCACTTCTTCTTCTTCCCAACCTGTTTCCTTTCATGTGAAGAACAACAGCAATAATAATGAAATGACCGGGAGGAGGAGAGTGGTTTCTGCTTGTATGGGTCAAGAGGATCCAACGGAAATTGTTTTCAGAAAGAAGAGAGCTGTTCTTTTTTTGGGTATTTCAGTTATTCCTTTCTTGCAACTCAGGGCCAGAGCTCTTGAAGGTCTTGTTACAAGTGAGTTTAATTTCTTGGTTTTTGGTATTAGAAATATGGAGTTTTGTTCTTCATTTTATTTAATTGTTGTAAATGGTCAAATGGGTTTTCTCTTTTCATCCCGTGTCTTCAATTAGCGGATAACAAATGGTTTGATGCGAGTGTGCTCTTGCTTTCGATTATTACTTGGTTCTTGTATTTTATCTGGTGAAATGGCGGTCACATCTTGTCTTTAAATTTTTTATATTTTAGAGAAAGAAATTTATGGAATTGAAAATTCTAGTAATTGTATTTTGGCATTAGCTACAACTCTATGCGGCTTGGTGTTCTTACTTCTTGGTACCGGACGGCGGGCATGCATTTTTGAGTATGTCAATGCCTGCCTTCTTCTACTGTGTTCTCGTCTTATCAAGTGGGTACTTTTGGGGTGGGATACATATACAAATAGCAAAACTGGGAAGTGAGATGAAATTTGAGAAATAATGTCTGATTTCAAGCAGACATTATTAGTTAAATTGTGTGAGCAAATATGCTGTAAATTGGTTTAGCTATGTCATCAGGAAACCTAGGAAGCAGTCACATGGATGAAACAAGTTTATGATATAACCACCCCCCCCCCCCCCAAAACCCCACACACACAACACATCCTTTTCAGGGGTAAAACATCAACTTTGACAACTAAGAAATAGAAGTAACATCTACGTGTGTGAGCTCCTTGACCAATGAAGGGAATCGGGAGAAAAATATGTGTGTGCTCTTTCACTTTTAGGAAGCTTAGCTAAGAGTCTGTTTGGTTATGGGTTTGTATGTGCTTTTCCGAAGTCTTTTTGTAGTGCTTTTGAATGACTTCGATGCGGGAATGTCAAGTACAGTAGCAAACACAGATTAAGTGATGTGCTTCCTGGTAACATATTCTAGGCATACGAGAAGACTGTGTTCTCTGAAGGAGGTACACATCTGTAGTAAATCCTCTAGATCTCTGCTGCCAAACAGAAGCGTGATCTGATTTCCCCTGTGAAACTGCATTTATCAGTTTTGAGTAATCAGTCTCCACAATCACTATTCCCAGCCCATGTCCCTGAGATGAAAAGATTGCATTCACTCCTGCTCTGTGGTGGTCTCCTGCCTTCTGTCTGTTTTGTGAACCTTCAGTATGATCAAGTCTCATACTTGTAGAGAATTATCATTATCAAAACCACAATTATGGAGATGGAAAATTGTGTGTGTGTGTATATATATATATAAATGATTAGTGTAAACTCAACAACAGTCTTTGTTTACATTCCATATTTTTACTTAATTTGAGAGCTTCCAATATCAAGAGAAAGAGAAGTCCATTTGTAGCATGATTGTTATGAACCTGCTTTCCCTTTGTTTAGCCACTGGTTCACAGAGAAAGCCTAAAGCATGTTTAAAGGTTTTTGGTGAAAATAAAAATGTGTCTCTTTGTTGAAGAAGCATGTTCACCTTTGGTGCCTTTTTAACCTTTAATCCAGAAACCTGATTTCTCATCCCACACCCATGCATTTGAAATTTCTTTGTCAAAATTCATCCCGTGAAACCTTCTATTTCTCTGCAGATATTACTGAATATACAACTTCTTTGTGTGACATCAAACCTCTTACTACCTTGCATGTTTGTGTTTCATTCTAGGAAAATTACTTGGTTGATAGTTTTGTTGGTTTTTACCTTATTTTTTATTTTGTTTATATAACATCTAGAGACCAAAGATATTCTCAAATCATGCATTCTTTCTTACTTTTTATTTATTCAATTTGTGTTGCGGATGTTGTGTGAATAAGCTTCTATTTTGATGAGAATTTCCTATAACATCTGATGTAGGACAGAAAGAAGAAATTTGGGAGGAGAGGAGAGAAGAAACTGGAGAGAAACTAGAGGAACAGAAAATGGGGAAACCGTGAAGGAAACGAATGAGATAGGCAAGAATTTTTTGTCAATGCTCAAAGTTATTCTTTTAATAATAATAGTGTATATTATTAAAAATGAAAAGGAAGTACACAAAAAGGATTGGATATCCTCCAAAAGAAGATACATAAATTAGGAATTAACAAAAAACCAAAATGAAGATAAAAGGGCACTCTGGTTTTACTGAACTGTAGCTAAGGAAATATCTCAAAAAGTTTCAAAACTTTACACTATGAAGGCATTGCTATCTCACCTATAACAGCTGTTTGGAGAGGTGATTCACAGAATCTTGTGTTCTGCTCTGTCTAAAATCTAATTACTTAAGATTACAACAAAACATGAAAGATTTCCGCAAATCCTCCCTTCCCTTTCCTTCCCAAAACCCACTAAGTACATCAACAACAAATCTTCAATTCTACTCAAGGACCACCACTGCTCTCAAAGGCAAAAAGTCTCTTCATATCCCAAGAAAAGATGAGAAAAACAAAATAACTTTCTTTTCCCCAATTAAGAGATAAAAAACAAAATAACTTTCTTTTCCCCAATTAAGAGATATAGCAAGCCTTGTGAAGCCTCCACATTTTCAAAAGTCAGTGTTGATCTTATCAAGCACCACTGTTCAAGTGAATGCCTTAATCTTACATGGAAAATGAATGTCAAGGTATTTGAGATTGAAAAGGCTCGCAAGAAAAAAGTATTGGACCTCTCCGAAGTCTAGAATTTGAAGAAGTACAATGGTATCTTGTGTTTCCTTGTTATTCATGGGACTGGGAAAAAAGAGATTCCAAATGACCGCACTTCGTCCTTATAAAATTTAGAGATTGGAAGATTGTGTGATTTATGTATCTTCCCTCTCATATATCTAACAGATTTGTTTGAATTACCTTCACCTTTCGACTAGGCTTTCATTTTATAGAAAAAGTTGTGCTGTACATAGTAATTACAAAGAGGAAATCTAGGAAGCTAAATATAGTAAGGTAAATTTCCTATTTAAGCATTTATATTCCTATTTAGGCATTTAGGCATTTATATTCCTATTTAAGCATTTACAGCTGTATGCTTGACTTCAGCCTTTCTATTGACAATATCCTCTTCTAATGAAGGAAGGAAATGAGTAGACACAGTGATATCAATTTTTTTGGCTTGCATGAATGACAGAAGAGCCAACTTTACATCCCACTCCCTCCCATTAGAGTGAAGGCCATGGTTTACTAAATGCTCAGTCATTTAGCAATTGTTGTCTTAAAATGCAATAATGGATTTCCTTATCAAAAGCCCCATTCCCTATAGGGATCCTATGTAGGAAAACCAAAATCCACAACACTCAATAGAAATATAATAAACTCTAAAAAGACTACTTTAACAGATAAAAGAACTCCTTACCAAGTAAAAATCTTTAATAATTAAACATCAGCCTGAGATGTCTTGCTTCCTTCTCCATCAGTGTCGAACGCACATGAATGCTGAATGATCTAGGAAGTCTTGTGGGATTAAGTGAAAAGAGGTGGAGGTTTAAGCTTAGTCACAGAAAGGCATGAAGAATGAAGTACATGCCACGTATTGTCTCTGATATAGGTCTTGAGTGTCCTGAATGATTTTCTGTTTTTCTTGGAGGAGTAGTTTTTCATCATTACCACTATTGTTTTTGCTGTCTTATGAAGCATGCCTGTCTTTTTATTGATTAAGCATTTATTTGTCTTACTTCAGAAGAAGCTACACTCATGGCACCAGAGGAGGACCAAAAAGAAGAGGTTTTGATCTGTGCTTCATATTTGAATAAATCCTTACCATATTTTTTAAAGATTGCAATAGTGAGATTGGAATTTTTTTAAATTGAGCTGTCTTTGTGAACAGCTAGCAATTCAAAGATATACACCGCCAAATCCCTTTCTGTCTCTCTTGAATGGCCTTGGCATATTTGGTACTGGTGTGCTTGGTGCACTCTATGCATTGGCTCAGAAGGAAAAGAAAGCTACTGATAAAACAGTAGAATCTGTAAGTCACTCTTGACCTTTTCTTTCAAGTTCTTTTTACACCCTGATTTTACTAGGATTCATTTGGACTTTCAAAGGGGGGAAATGCCCTGTATTTTCTCCTTAGGTTAGGAGGTTACAAAGTCTAACTATTTCTTTAATTTGTTGTTGTGATGCATTTTTAATGGTTATATGTTTTAATTAACACATGCACTGGTTGGGCACAGATGATATCTAAACTGAAAGAAAAAGAAGCTACCATTGAATCCTTGGAGAAAAACTTTGAATCAAAGCTATTAAATGAACAGGAAGAACAGATGAAGCAACAGAAGAAGGCAAAGGAGGAACAACGGTTTTTATTGAGCCAGCTAAACTCGGCAAACAGTATAATCACAGGGTTAGGACAGGAGCTAAAAAACGAGAAAAGAATAATTGAGGAGCTTAGAGTTCAAGCAGAGGGTCTAGAAACCAACCTCTCAAAAGCTGGGGAAGATAAAAAAGCTCTTGAACAACTGTTGAAGGAAAAACTCAGCATGATTGAAGCCTTACAAGATAAGATCAGCTTGCTTAGTTCGGAGATCAAGGACAAGGAATATAATGCTCAAAATCTCAGCTCTTCACTTGCTGAGAAGGAATTGGAGCTAAAGAACTTGAATTACACGCATGAGCAAACAAATGGTGAACTAGTGAAAGCATGCTCAGAGATCAAAGGATTGAAAGATGAACTACTGAGAAACAAAAAGGAACTAGAAATGAGGAATTCTGTGGTGGATGAATTAAATTCAAAGATCAGTTCTTTAATTGTTGAGAGAGATGAATCTAGTAGGCAGCTTAATACTATTCAGGAGGAGTACAATGATCTGAAATCATCCTCTGAAAAGAAGGCTGCCCTGGATGCTACACTATTGAGAGAGAGAGAATATGAGCTTCACGTGCTGAAGGAAAAGCTTGAGGTTGCTTTGAATGAAGCAAGTGGCAACCAAGCAAGGATTGAGGACTTGACTCTGGAAAGGAATGATTTTAGAAGAATGCTTGATGATGAAGTGAGCAATGCCAAGAATCTAAAAGATGAGCTCCATATCACCCAGGAAGCCCTTGAGAAGTTGAGAGAGGAGGCCTCTGATCTGTCAGAACAGCTCGAGCATTCACAAAACCAGTGCACTGAGCTTCAGGCTGAGGTCTCAAGGATTCTGGCTGAGTTTGCTGAAGTTACAGAAACCCTGCAGAAGAGTGTTGAGAAGGCAAAACAAAGTGGTGAGTTGTTAGCCAGTGAGCTTACAGCAATGAAGGAACAATTGAGGAAAACTAAAGAGGAGCTGCAAGTTATGTCACAAGATCTGGAAATGGTGACTGAAAATCGAGATAGCTTACAAAAGGAGTTGGTGGATGCGTACAAGAAAGCAGAAGTCGCAGCCATTGAATTAAAAGCAGAGAAGAATATAGTTTCTTCTTTGAATAAAGAATTGCAGAACTTGGAGAAGCAAATGTTGAAGGACAAGGAGTCAAGAAAATCACTTGAAGCAGATCTAGAAGAGGCCACTAAATCCCTTGATGAGATGAACCGAAATGCTTTGATACTTTCTGGAGAGCTGGAGACAGCTAATTCTCGAATTTCTAGCCTTGAAGACGAGAAGCAGGTGATTTACAAATCCCTAACTGAGCAGAAGAATGCAGCCAAAGAGGCCCAAGAGAATATGGAAGATGCTCATGACATTGTGGTGAGGCTTGGGAAGGAAAGGGAGGGTTTGGACAGAAAGGGAAAGAAACTTGGAGAAGAATTGGCATCTGCTAAGGGTGAAATATTGCGATTAAGGAGTAAAATAAGTTCTTCAAACACTGCTGTAAATGAACAGGAGAGACAGAAAACCGAAGCTGAAGACTTGCGATCAAGGAGTAAAACAACAAATTCATCGAGCACTATTGTAAATGAAGAGAAGTCAGAGGGAACTGAAGCTGAAGAGAAGGTCACAGTGAATGCAAAGAGAAGTGGTAGAACTAGAAGGAGAAGGGCTAGTTCGCAATGAAGTAGTGCTTGAAATATTGCCATGATAGTTTTGTTTGTTGAGCTGTTTCTTTGTTTTTACATCCTTCCCCTACGATATATATATATTTTTCCTGTAAACCAAGTTGTTGTATGAATGTGATCCCTAGGCATAACATTGAGGAAATTCTTGTTCGTAATCTCTGTTTACTGTGTCCAATTGCTTTTACTTGTTAAAGTTGAATTCAATCCTGTGATCTGCAGGATCATCATACTGTGATTTTGAATACATGTTCTATTATTTAAATATGATATTTTACAATAGATCTTGGTAGAAAATAAAACAAATTAATGAATGGTTTTTATGTTCTAAATCAACTCGTAACTTTGTTATGGGGCTGTCAACTTGGGTTGCCAGTGCCAACAGGCATACTAAATGTTCTTAACTTGACGTAGAATATTTAATAGATTAATGTGTTTAACATTTTATTTTATTTTTAAAGGAATCTCATGCATTGAATCACTGTGGTTTTTTTTTTTTTTTTTAAAGAAACCCTTAAATTCTCCTCTTACCTCTTACCCAGAAAAGGCAGCAGCCAGAGGGCGCAACTGGCTCGTTGCCGGTTGAAGCTAGTTAGTTTAGTTGGGTTCAGATTTTGTTAGTGATTGAATTTTTTATTTTTTATTTTATAAAAGTTTAATTTTTTTTATTTTAATTAATTTTTTTAGTATTTTTAAATTGTTTTAATGTTATATTAAAAATAAATTTTAAAAAATAAAAAAATTATTTTAATATATTTTTATTTATAAAAAACTTTGAAAAATCTTTTTTTATATATTTGAAAAAATGGTACAAGTTGCAGGTTTTTCCTTTAAAAAAATTAATATTAATATATTAAAACTACAAAAAAAATCTAAAAGTAGCAATTTAATAATTTTACCAGTAAAATATATTTTAAAACACATTTTTAAATAACGAATTAAACAAGGAAAAAAAAAAAACAAACTAGCACTCTCCCTCGTTTTTTCTCCCCCTCTCTTTAACACTGTACAGATAATAAAATAAAAAGTGAAAAACAGTAACAGGAAGAGAGAGAGAGAGAGAGAGAGAGAGAGAGAGAGAGCCTCTCAAGTCTTTTTCTTAAAATTGAACAAAAATTGAAGAAGCAGAAGGATTGTTTCTTCTTGAATTTTATCCCTTCTTTTCCCTCCTCGTCTATTTAAAAATAAAAAAAATATAGGGTTTCAAATCTCGTCAACAGAATTTCAATTGCTCAATCGGATCTGATCTTTCTACTCGCCAAATCAACCAACCGTTTCTTTAATGTTATAAATCTGGAAAATAGAATTAATTATATATAAATAGGGTTGTTTGATTTTTGGTTAGAAAAGAGTCGTCATGTTCTATGGTGCAGAGGTATGGGATCCATGGCTAATAGCAGCCCAAATCGTATGCCTTCAGTGCCTTTACTACCTCACTCTTGGTTTCTTTTTATCTTTTCTTGTTGGCACTCGAGTCTCTCGCTTGACTCTCGTTTATTTCTTTGATTTCGCCACTATCACTACCTCTACTGTCACCGGTCGCTGTGTCATTGCCTCCCTTCTCCCTTCCTCCTTTGCTGGGTAATTCAATTTATGTTATACTTAGTTTTTTTTTTCTTAATTGGGTTTTGTTTTGCCTTTAATTGTTGTTGTTTTGCTTCTTTTTTTGTGTGTATATTTTTGTTTTTATGTAGAGCTGGGTATATGCTGTATTTGATTGAGAGGTCAAAGAAGTGCTTAGATTTTTCAGCCACCCTCTTTATCATCCATTTGTTTATATGCATCATATATGGAGGCTGGCCTTCCTCGATAACATGGTGGGTCGTTAATGGTACGGGGTTTGCTGTGATGGCCCGGCTTGGTAAATATTTGTGTAGCGAGCGTGAACTCCGGGAGATTCCCATTTCGCGATATCGATCCAGTAAGAAATCTCTGCACATGTTAAATAAACTTCTTAAAAAGAACCTTATCTGTGAAATGCCATTGTGCTTCATTTCTTTTTCTAGTTTTCATAGAGTGGTTTGTGCCTTTGGGGAGTAAATAAAGTACAGTTTTGAGTTACTTGGACCGAAGTGCTCAATGAACTTGTTTATGCTCATTTATTTAGCAATTCTGCTGGTGTTAACAGTAATTTGGTTGTGAAATGCGGGTTAGATTTGGCTTAAGTGCACAAATAAACAGGCTTTCAGTGGCAAATGTTTAATTTTCTGTTCAATGAATGTATACTGACACGTTTGAAAGCTCGTTCTACATCTACATGCATGTTGCGCCAACTGCTTATTTAGTTTGTTTTTAGGTCTTTCCCCATGCTCTTAGAGCAGTTTCGACTGTGAGGAATGTAGTGGGAAATGATTTAGTTTAAAGATTGAACGTAAGGATAAACTGCATGTTGATCAAGCAATACATTTGTTTTAGTTTTTAACTATTAATTCAATCTCTTTCCACAACTTTTTGGTTTTTATTGTCTCTGTGATATATTTATTGTTTAAGGTGATAGCCTAGCTCATTCTTACCATTCATATGGCTACAAAGTTATGCATTATGAAGTGATACCATCCTGAAACTAGTTTCTACCTAAAATTTTAACAAGTTCTGATATCAACTGGTTATTGTGCTTGGTTTTGATTCTGAATCGATTAATACTGATTGGTGTGAATTTTATTTCTTGTTTTACTCCAAATGTGAGCCAATATGGATACTGGTTTGTCTCTTGCAGTATCACCTTTTATACCAATTCCTTTTCACCATTATCAGAGAATTAATAACCCTAAATGACCTTATCCTTCTTTTTCACAGTTTGCCTTGCTATCCTATCAGCATGCATGTCTAATGCGGCTGCTTTTTTTCATTCTCTCCTTTTGCTTTCTAATTTTTGTTCTTTCAGAAATAATAATCTCAGACTATTTGCCTGCAGATGTTTGACCAACAAGAGAAGTCAACACGAAGAAAAGTTTTTTTTCTGGGACCACAATGGTGCTTATTCACAGCTTTCAAGGAGCTTCTGTAACCTGTGTGATGTGTGAGGGGTATCAATCTAGACTGTGATAGTGATAGTAAGGGATATATAATCAGTTAAATTCTGTGCTGGTGGTGATGATGGAGAATGACCAAAGAAATTTGAAGATGGTTCTCAAATGACATGAAGATGGATCACATGAGAGTGGGTACGCATTGTATCAGGAAACTCTTAATTTACAGTTTTAGATGGTTCTTGGAAAAGTTGATGCTTGTTTTCTTCTAGTATTGCTTTCTGGTATAGCGTTGTATTTTGATATGACAAATGTTTGAGTTTCCATGCATGTCCATGAACTAAAAGAAATTTGTTGTATCATGAGACATCTTTACACGCCCAGTAGGCCAATATCATTGCTCTGGAATCACTGTATCTTTACTTCTTTTTTTTACCTTCTCTTTTCTATGATCACATGGCCATAGTTCATCAATCAGACTTAGATTCCTGTCCCCTTGGTGTTTACACACTCGGAGATATAATTCTGTACAATAGGTCCTGTTTTCAAGGAAGCTAGCTACAATAGGTTTGTTTTCAGCCTGAATGACTTGCTGGCTTTGGTTTCTAGGTGACCATCTTGCAACGTCGGCCTTGGTTTCCTAGGTTGCATTGCTGTTTGAGGTCTGGGAACCTTATACTTTGTTCCCTCTGTGTCTGCATACATGCTGTTGTATTCATGGCATGCACCATTTCCCTTACTGATGGGTTCAGGTTCATGGGGAAGTGCATTTGATGCACACCTCCATAACATTTTCTCAACACTCTTGGTAATTTTGTCAAGCGAGCAAGCTTGAAGCTCACTTTATAGCAGAATGATTTAGCATAGCAGAAAAAGGGTGCGGTTCCAAACAAACTCTTCCCGTCTCTGATCTTTTGTTTTCCTTTGCTCAAACAACCAAAGTCATAAACATTCAGGTGCTTGATACGATTGTGGAATGTTATCTTGCCATTAAGCTCTACATAAAGCCATGTCTTCAGAAGTACATTATCACATAGTTGACAAGTCCCCCAATATTGGATAAGTTGTTTTTTCTTTTCACCATGTTATGCTGCCATTCCAACAGAATGATGGAGCTTGAGTCGTTACTGCTGTATTCTGTCTTTTGTGTCATGAGCGGTTCAATCTGATATCGTTTTATCCTTTGGTGCAGCATTAAGTTCTTTTCTTCATTCTGTCTAGTACTAAAATATTCTTTGTTTAGCTTAAAACACAGTTCTCTCTCCTCGGAAGTGCTTTACGAAGTGTGCTTTTTACATTAGTCAGGAGTTTGCATTTAGCGAAGTGGATTAAGATTCTTGCCGTACCAAAGAAATCTAATTTCTCTTTTCTTCTTCCACTGGTATCAGTGAACATTATAATTTCTGGAACACTTGTCTGTTTGATCGGTTAAACTGCCCTTTTTAATGACTGGTTTGAGCACGTTAAGAAACAAGAAAGTACAAAGGTAAATTAAGGAGGCTTTCGCTGATATATTGTCTATGCCTTGGCATTTGTGAAAGTAATTTTAGCCGGGTCTTTTTTATTTGCATTTCAAGTGTTCTTTACCTGCTAAAAAAACTCCAAATCATAAAACATCAACGCTTGTTGCCATTGTTGTCTCAAAAATATTAAGATTGCAATTGAAACTCGGTGATGTTTTTGTTTAGTTCTGTTACAGTAATTGCTCCAACTTGGAAATAATGATAGGAAAGAACTGAGCAGTGAAGGAATCCCCTTCCTTTGTTTGATTTCCAACAGGGTAACCTCCACCCTTCTGTACTATTTATCATTGAGTTTGTAACTGGATTGTTTTTGTATTTTAAAAATATTTTTAAAATTTTAAATTTTATTATTGTAAATTAATATTTTTTGTGTTTTTAAATTATTTTAATATGTTAATGTTAAAAATAATTTTTTAAAAATAAAAAAATATATATTTTTAATATATTTTTAAATAAAAAATATTTTAAAAAATAATTAAAACTATATTCACAAACACCCTATGAATCGTCCTAAGAGTGTGCTTGGAGGTTGGTAAAACAACCTATGTGGACAACGGATTCCAAGTCGCAGTGAAGTCAGAGCATTACCCTTTAACTCTAAGCCGTAGAAATACGTTGCCTCAAGTTTGCTCATCCATGTTAAGCTTTATTACAATATACCTAAATGCGAAAAGTACAAATTTAAACTCTAATTTAGTATTGATTTTTACTTCAAGTTAATCTAAATCTGAAAGGTATGAATATAAAATAGTTTAAATATTTTTTATTGTGGTTGTTACGAAACATGTTGTTCATATAAGAAATTTGTTTTTTTTTTTGGCTTGGAGTAACTCCATTGTCTCTAGGTATTTCTTTTTCAAGATGCATTTGTTTTTCTACCAAAAGATTTAAAATATGTCTATTAATATCTAAAATCTCTCTAAATGATGCATGTGTCTTTTTTTTTTTTTTGTTAGCGAATATGTCATCTAACCAATCAGTTGGTTATACGTAGCATTGATTTTATTTATTTAAAATATATTTATCATTAATAAAAGTTTTTTATATTTAATATTAATTTATATTTGATTAACGAATCTATTGTTTAATTAATAAATCTACATTAAGGATAAAGTTCATGAGACAAAAATACTTTGTAAATGAAATTATAAAGTTGTTATAATTATGATATTCATATTGCATCAAAGCATTATTCTTAAATGATCCTGGTCAATGTTCTATTAAAATTAGACATTAATTAGAGTTGTTGAGACCAGTGCATATTATGTTTCTTCCTTTATGAAAGGAAACAATTGTTCTTATAAACTAAGATATGAGGGATACCTAAAACTAATATACAGTTACTTGCCATATCAAATGTACACTGAACTGACCCGCAAGAGAATTTCATATGAGGAGATCACTTGTCTATAAAAAATACTTACATGATAGTTGTGTAAGTGATCCCTAGATTTGATATCATTCAGTTATCTTATATAGGAAGTGTTATGTTTTGATCTTGGTACACGTTGTCTTAATCAAGGGTAACAAAGAACCAAATATTGGGTATAACATAAATTATATAAAGATATTTAAGTAATCAAGAGGATTCATAATCCCAGGTGAATTAAAAAAAAAGTTATTTATGTTCTCAAGTAGTATTGATTGTGAAATCTTTGGCTAAGGTGAAATGAGTTTTGAAAAGAGTTTCAAAATCTTATTCAAAGTATCAATTACTATAATGTAGAGAACTAATATGATTTGACAAAGCAGATATACTCTATAGTATAATATCTTAATCAGAACATTCTTAATGAAGAGATAATAACTAAACTGAAAAACTAGTCATTAAAAGGTTAAGTCAAACCACTTATGATATTTTTTAATATTTGGGGGATCATGACAAGTTGTTAAACATTGTACTTGATCTTCAAATATAAATCAATTAATTATTGAATTGATAATACATTAAATTATTTAATCTTATTTTATTTAAAATTATGATTTATATTTGAGCCAACTTATTAAGGAACCTAATGGGCCACACATATAAGAATCATTGATTATAAATTAAAATGGGATGATTAATCAAGTGTGACTTGATTGTAAATAAATTTTAGAAATTAAGGACTGGAATGTAATTAATACTTGGTATTACTATTCTAGACCTATAAAAAAAATCAAGTGAGGACTTGATTGAATAAATTTCGAAAATTATGCTAAAATAATATATAATATTATTTAAGGGGCAAATTGATATTTTTGTTTATAAGGTTTTTTATGTTTCCCTATAAATAGAATACATTGCCTCTTATTTCCTAAGAAAAAATAAGGTGAGAAAAGTATAGTACAAAAACACTTAAAACACACAAA
>Ga0325414_1003280_pt1 | contig 16789 bp, 5 predicted proteins | sample PopdelMetagenome_8_FD_206183 | JGI IMG/M metagenome (GOLD analysis project Ga0325414, IMG submission 206183) | Populus deltoides microbial communities from Bellville, Georgia, United States - Leaf-PdKOR-R3 | ecosystem: Host-associated > Plants > Phyllosphere > Phylloplane/Leaf | place: USA...
AAGAATTTTTTTAACTATTTTAAAATATATTAGATTTTTAAAAATTATTTTTTAGAAGTTATTATAATAAATATGTATCATCTAAAGTATTTCTAACTATTAATTATTCGATATATTTATTAAAAAATGGTTTAAAATATTAAATATAAAATTAAATAGTGCATGTGTGGATGGGTGGTTAGAAAACAAGTAGATATAAGAGGCCAAACCTCATTGTGTGTGTAGAATGGGGGAGAGAAGGTAGAGGAGAATTGTAGAAATTTGGAAAACACTATTTAAATGCAATTAGTTTAGTTGATGGCAATATTTTCCATGTAGATTTTTTTAAAAAATTAATATGGTGTTCAGTCAATTTACGCATATTTTAATTAATTTTATAAGTTCTGAAACTAATAACTATATAAATTTTTAATAATTTTGATATTTATAAGATTTAAACTGGTAATTTTTTAAAAATAAATTTAAAATTTAACAAGGTAAATTATAAATTTCTAAGTAGAATTACTTATTGGGAGACTGTTTCGTCCCCAGCAACGCGAGGGTGGCTGCGGGCATGTTCATAGAGAAGAAGACTCAAGAACCAACGCACGAAGTTATGGTTCTCTTTCAAAGAGCCTGCAAACAATTTTTTTCTACATGGGTGGGTTTCTCTTTAACCATAGTTGACAGTCAGAGCGCCATTAATATCTGAATACTGACGACACTCATTAGATTTTTGGTTTTGATAAAGGGTTGTTTAGAAATGTTAATGTGGTTATTTTTTTTTAAGTATTTTTGGTTTAAAAATATATTAAAATAATATTTTTTATTTTAAAAAATTATTTTTAATATTAATACATTAAAATGATTTGAAAACACTAAAAAAATTATTTTAATATATTTTTAAATATAAAAATAAATAGAATTCTAATCATATCTTTCCTATATTTATTTTCTACAGCTTGTAGTATTATTTTGAGCCTATTATTTTGTATCCATAAAAAAAATGTGTCGATGAGAGAGAGGCTAAGATAAATTTATAAACCTGAGACAATCAATATTTTTTTAAATAATATTTAATATTTATTAAAATACTGAATTATCTTTCACTCTACTTGATTATAGCCAAAAATACAAGTTGAGTTATATAATTATATATAGATTTTAAATAAATTCATAACCTCACCCGATAAAAGTAATTCACAAATATTGTGTTGTAATACTCATTTACAAAATAGAATATATTTTAATTTTATAATGTTAAAATATAATTATTAGAATTTAAGATTGAATGTTTTATCAAGTTTTAATTATACATATTACTAAATTTATTTAAGAGTTTTTAATTATACATGTTACTAAATATAAGTAATCAAATTCAAAAATTTAAACTAATGTTCAATTACGATTTATAATATTTTAACTATATATTTTACTATATGTATATATATATATATATAATCAAAGTAACATTACGTTAAAATAAAAATACTAATATATTTTTTAATTGAAAAATTTTATTATTTGTCGCATGAAAAAGTAAAGTTATCTTTCTCTATTTATTTTTTTTTGTTTTTTGAAAAAGAAAGATTATTTTTAACTATATTTGTAAGTAAAATATATTAGATTTTTAAAATTTATTTTTTAGAAGTTATTATAATAAATATGCATGATCTAAAGTATTTCTAACTATTAATTATTCGATATATTTATATAAAAAAATAGTTTAAAATATTAAATTGTGCATGTGTGGATGGGTGATTAGAAAACAAGTAGATATAAGAGGCTATTGTTGTCACAAGCACGAGTTGACTCTTAAAATCTTATGATTTTATGAGTCAACATGTATATAACATGTCAAATCGGGTTAAAATTCAAAATTGGTCAAACTCGGTCAAAATCAGTCAAACTTGGTTAAAATCGGTAAAATCGGACCGATTTTACGAGTTTGACCTATTTCGAGTTTTAACTCGTAAAAGTTAAAAAATTTACTGCCTCCCTATCTGAGTCACCTGACACTCCACTACATAGTCCCCACTTCCTAGTCTTCCATTTCCCCGTTGCCCAAATCTCAAATTTTCAATCTTAGCAGACTAACACCAGCATTAGAGGATCTTGGGTATGGGGAAGCCTTATACTGTATTTTAGACTGGGAAGGCATGATCGGAGGATCGAAACCATGGGAAGACAAAGGTAGATGGTGAGGAATCAAAGGAGTAAAATAAGAGATAGAAATACTGTGTTTTAAACTAACCATTATTAACTACAAAGAGAGATGACAAAGACTAGAGAGAACTTGAAATACATGTGACATGTCTTGCTTGGTGAGATATTTGGACATTATTTCTAGGACTTGTTACTAACATAAAAAAGGTGGAATGTGAGGTGGCATGAGATTAAATTGATGTCATTTTATACATTTTTGTTCTCGTTGTCACGGGTTCACCGTATTGGTCTATGTTAATTTTTTTTTAAGTTGGTGATATATCTTAGAATGTTGTATCATCTCACTAGTTGCCTGCAGTGTGTTTCAAGACATGTCCTCTAGAAAATGTTCTGAAACTCTATCAATAAAACATAATTGTTCAATCTTATTTTTTTTTCTTTTTGTATTTTTAAGTTATTTAAACCATGTATGAATTTTTATTTGAATTATGTATTTTAAGGTGTTTGGATATTTGTATTGTTTATTTCATTTTTATTTTTATTGTATTATATTATTATTTACTACTTGACTGAAATTGTCAATATATAATTAGTTAAAATATTTTTCTTGCGATTTTATAATTCGATTTTATATTATATATTTCGTGTCGTGTTAAAAAAAGGTTTTTGACAACCTTGTAAGAAGCCAAACCTCATTGTGTCTTGGGGGGGGGTGTAGATCTCCCACTTTTTTACTTTTTTGCTATGTGATAATGTACTAGCCATCTAGCGCTATTTTTAGCCTGTAACAATGCAAGCGACTTGCTATTAAAAACATGTTTGGAAGTATGATTGCGATAATTTTTTAAAGTATTTTTTATTTATAAATATATTAAAATAATATTTTTTTTATTTTTTAAAATTTATTTTTAACATTAGCAATCAAAGTGATCTGAAAACACCAAAAAAAAATTAATTTGAAGTAAAGAAAAAAATAAAAAAATATATTTTTTTCAAAAACACTTTTGAAACGCAAAAACAAACAGAGCCTTTTGTTCTTTAGCTTTTTTGTTTTTATGGTAAAGTTTAGTTATTGGCTTTAGATAAAAATTTGAGATAAAAATAGTGAAGATGGAAATATATTTGGTTAATGAGATAGAGTCAGAAATATAAAAATAAATTTTTTTCTAAGATAATTTTAGAGTGAATTTCTATACTTTCAAAATACGAGGTATAAAGTGGACATGTCTCTAAAGACTTTTTTTTATTTTTTATTCCTAAAATATCATTGTAAAAAACTTTCAATTTCAAAATTCTTCAACTAAGATATGAAAAGATAAAATGATTATTATCAAAGTTTTAAAACTCAACTTGAGAGTCGATTCGGGGCAAAGCTCAAGTCATAAGTCGGGTTGACCCGAGTCAATATAAGAATAAAATTTAATATTTAACATCTTTAAAATACTGAATTTCTATTTATTCTAGTTGTTAAATACACAAAAAAAGGGGATGAAATGACCAAAAAAAAGCCCTTGAACGTAAGCCTAAGACAATTTGATTTTAAGGGTAATTTAGTAATTTTACTTTTCAAATTAGAATCAATTTTCAAAAAATCTCCGAGAGGTAAGTTAAATGAATTTTACTTAAGAGCTACTTAGTAATTTTATTGTGCAATAAAAAAGTGAGATGTTTGAGATGCCCTTGGTCAATTTGGTAATAACAAATTGATCTTATGAAAAAAATCGTATTACCCCTCAAGCTAAGTTATATGGTTTTGTTTTAAAAGAATAAAATAGTTGTTGTGTCAATCCATAGTAAAATATGAGTGTGTGCACAGTAAATATCTAATCTCTTTTAACTTTTCTTTTAGTTATTATAAACAAGCACCTAGATGTATCCCATCTTAAAAAAATAAAATTCATATCTAAAATATAACAGTCCGACTGTACGACTCGATTAATGTTAAAAGATCTCAACATATCCTCTTTATTTGAGGGTATTTTTTTTTCCAAAAATTCGGCAGAGTTTCGTTTGTATTTAGGACATCCCAAGTTATCGTGTGATATCCCACATCGAAAGCGAGTATCCAGAGCCAGGGCTTTATAAGTGGTGCTGGTTGCTAACATGTTGTACGCGTTTTGGGGCTATGTGTGGCTGCCAAGAACAAAACCGTAAGGGGGACCTGGGTGGAAGCCCTGGAATTGGGTGGAGTGGGAGGCTTAAAACGGATAATATACAGCATGTTGGGTCAGGCCGTTACATTTGGTATCAGAGCCGAGGATGGCTCGTCTTAAGGTGTGGGGATTGTGATATCCCACATCGGAAGCGAGCATCCAGAGCCAGGGCCTTATAAGTGGTGCTGGTTGCTAACATGTTGTACGTGTTTTGGGGCCATGCGTGGCTATCAAGAACAAAACCGTGAGGGGGACCTGGGTGGAAGCCCTGGAATTGGTTGGACTAGGAGGCCTAAAGCAGACAATATACATGTTAGGCCAGGCCATTACATATCGACTACTATCAATTTACTCAATCAACCCATCATCACAAGGTTCCATAATTCCGAACCTTATATCAAACCTCATAATTCCACACAATATATATATATATATATATATATATATATATATATATATATATATATCCTACGAGTAAGATCAATATGAACATAGTCCAAACATCATATCATAAAATTTAAAAGAAAAAGAATACTAACATGCAAAGAAAGTATTTACAACATAATAAGTGTTCCTAAATATTTCAAAAGGGTTAATTACAAGATAACTAAAATACTAAATGCTAAGCTGAACTTTTATAAATACATCAAGGTTTACACAAAAGTATACTACTACATAAACACGTTAATCCCCTTTTGTTTTAGTTAAATATTTACATAAGTTTCACAAAGTAGAGTCCTAAACTAATGATCTTCATGAATGTTTGATAGACCTGTTACATAAATAAACATACCATTATGTTGATAAAGAATATATGTATGCTCATGTAATGAATACAAATGAAGTATTAACTTTCTATCGAATCCATAAGAATTCTAACAGGGAACTTATATTTTGCTTGTAAATCTTTTTAACCCAATTAACACTCATTTGTATATTCTTAATTGAATAATCTTATTTATTTGCATGAACTAGGTGACCTTGCAAAGTCTAATCTTGTAAATCATCTCTCGGCAATCCTATCACGGATACCATTAGCCAAAGCTAATCTTGTAAATCATCTCCCGGCAATCCTATCGCGGATGCCATTAGCCGAAGCTAATCTTATAATTCATATCCCGGCAATCCTATCGCGGATGCCATTAGCCGAAGCTAATCTTATAATTCATATCCCGACAATCCTATCGCGGATGCCATTAGCCGTAGCTAATCTTGTAATTTATATCCCGGCAATCCTATCGAGGATGCCATTAGCCGGAGCTAATCTTGTATTTACACTAGACTTTATTTACATTGAACACGACATTTATTATAATTGCATTCACCAGAAGAATTTTAAATTATATAAGTGCAAATAAGAGGAAAATCACGCACCTGGTTCGCTTGTCTCGCGACCTCCTCTAACAGAAGATCCAATCCTGGTTGCTCCTCCTGAATCACATGGTAGTTTTTTTTTGTTATGATTCCTTCAAGCCGATATTATAGAGAATTCATATTCATCCATTACTAATATGTTACTTTCTATGCATGTTCATTTCCTCATAATAACATACATACATATATCATGTATATTTTTAGAGTTAGTATCTCAATGTGTAAGTATTCGTATGACTCAATTCTTTTATATTCTTATTTATAGTATTCACATGAAAGTCTACTGTTACTATCTGACTTTGAACCGTTAATGTCTGACTTTGAACTGTTACTGTCCAATTTCCAACTGTTACTGTCTGACTTTGAACTGTTACTGTCTGACTTTGAACCGTTACTATTTGACTTTGAACTGTTACTGTCTAAACACTCATCAGATTTTTAACTACATCTAAAGTTCTAAAACTCCATTTTAAGTGAAATTGATCTCGTTAGAAAGCTAAGACACGAGACTACCAGTTCTTTGAAGGAATGAGAACCTAGTTCTGCTTCCAAGATAGTCAAATTTGCTCATCAACTAATCAGTCCTACTGCCCTACATAATCAATCACGACTCAGTCTTGGTTGGTAACCCATAACTGGAGTTCTACATCCCTAAATTGAACAAGACCAATTTTCTTGATTAGCTAACATTCAAATCTATAATTTCTATGAAGGAATCCAATCTTAATTCCCTCATCCTCCTACCCAAAATCTCACCGAAAGTCAGGAGACAAGTCTATCCAGATTTGTCTCCCCCTCCCCTTCACACAATATTTTCATAAACTACATACCACACACATGAATTAACTTAATCTCAATAATAAGTACTTTTTCCTCAATTTATGTTTAAGAACCCTAACCTATGATTCAATATCAAGACATCAAATTTTTATCAAATTTAAAAATGAATTTTTTTAAGATCATGTTTAGAATACCTTACCCGATACAAATTAAGATTTTGATCTTCAATCAGTTGAAGATTTTCAACTCCCTCCTTTCTTTTCTTCTTGTTCAATTTCTTGGTAATCATTTGCTCTCAAGTGTTTATCCCATCTATAAACTCTTAATCTTGGATGAGTTCTTGAAATGTTAGTGTTTCTCTCTTGATTTCTCAAGAATGGGTATAAAACTCCCTATCTTCTCTCCTTATGATTCCTACAGATTTTTGGTGAGGAGAGAGTATTTATACTCAATATTTTCCCTTATTTGCATTTAGGCCCCCATTTTCCTTTAAGTGTATTTTTCTCTTCAATTAAATCCAACCCTCAACAGTACCGGGTTTATTATAATATCTTGAATTATTTCACCTGGAAATTTTATATTCAAAAATTTATGAATTCCTGTTTTTATTTAACCATATGCATGAATTTCTCCACTTTTATTTATTTATTTTTCTTGGGGTTTACATAAAATCTTAGGCTAAATGAGGGTTATATCCATGGTTTTATTAAACTCGTTCCACCAAATAACCCGGCCCAAGTCACTATTCATAGTTTGGGAAGAGTAGCTCGAGTTAATCTAGCATGTTATTTTTTTGGCCCAAGTCTGCATATTCTTTACTATTTTCACTATAACTTTCTTTATATAAAAAAAAAACTAGATTAATAGGTCGGTTATGGTGTTAGAAATAAGATAGATGAAGTGTTTCCTACACATAAAATTTGGATAAAAAAAATACATCTATTCAATATAGTTTTTAAATTGAACAGAAACCTCTGTCAAATACCTAAACTGACAATTTCTCACTTTTATTCCTAATTGTTAACCTCATACTTTTAGACCATTAAGTAATCGTAATCCATCTTACAATACCATATAATCTACCATTTTTATTATATTTGATAATTCATACAAATACTATTTAAATCTCCTTACATCTATGCACCTTTTATATAGAGAAAACCTAATCAATCCAAGATCTTTATAAATAAAAGGGATTTATATTTCTTACCTTAAAATCAAGAAAAAAAATGAAACTTTAATCCTTCAAGGTTAATTTGCCCCACTTCTCTTCTCTACGCCTATCAAAGAACAAGTGACTCTTGGGATTTGTTTTTATGAAAAATAATTTTTTGTAAATTATTTTCTAAATTTTCTTGTATTTTTTTACTATTAGAAAAATTGGTTAATAAAAAACATTTTCCAATCAAAAACATTTAGCCTAGTTTCTAGAAAAATATTTTTCTTTTATTTTAGGCAGAAAACACTTTCTAGAAGTTGTAAAAAATTTAAAAATATCTTGTTATTTATTGATTATATAAAATTTGATTCTCAATCTTTTGATTGCTATATATTTTGTTTTAAATATTTCTCTTTTCAATTTCATCCCTTAGAATTTGATTTAATTTGATTTTTATATCAATTTTGGTCCTCATTTTTCTTATTGTTATTTGCTTTTCTTTTATTATTTTTTTAGTTGAAATTATTTATCTATCAGATTTGATCCTTATTTTTTTATTGATATTTATTTTATTTAAAATAATTTATGAACTTGGATTTTTTTTGTTTCAATTTAATCTTCCTTTAATTTTTTTTATCTATTAGATTTAGTCTTCATTCTTTTAATAAACTTGAAAAAAAAATATTAATAAGTTATTTTTCAGCTCATTTTCCATGACATAGTCAAACATTGAAAAGTGTTGGATTTCGATAAAGGGATGTTTGGAAATGTGATAGTGGTTATTTTTTAAGTGTTTTTTGCTTGGAAATGTATTAAAATAATATTTTTTATTTTAAAAAATTATTTTTAATATCAGCACATAAAATGATATAAAAACACCAAAAAAATATTAATTTGAAACAAAAAAAATTTTAAATGTTATCAAAAACACTTTTAAAACATAAAGAAAATGTGTCTATTTTGAGCCTATTTTGAGCCTATTTTGTATCCATAAAGAAAATGTGTCTTTGAGAGAGAGGACAAGAGAAACTTATAACTCTTGATAATCCAGTTTTTTACAGAAACAGTGGACTTGAGCACATCTAGATTAACAAATCAAATATATAAAACTTAGTGGTGATATTAAAATAACTTCGTTGAAAATAATTTAAATAAAATTATAAAAATTAATTATCAAATAACTTAATATTATTAAAAGGCAAAACTATAAAAAAATATTTTTTAAAGCAACAAAAAAAAAACTCAAGTCAACACTAATCTCATGGTTATGAATGTAAAATTGAAATAACCTGAGATAACCAAATATCTTCTTTAAATAATATTTAGTATTTATTAAAATATTGAACTGTCACTCACTCTACTTAATTATAACTAAAATAATCAAGTTGAAAATTCAAAAAAAAAACCCCAGACTCTAGCTTAAGATTTCTTTTTTTAAAAAAAAATTCAATTATTTCACTAAGCTTAAGAAAATAATAAGGTGAAAAGGCCTCTAAACACAGATTTAATACTATTTTTTTTGTTTTTAAAAGTAACTACATCATTTTATTGTGTTAAAAAATATAAAAGTATTGATTTGTTTAAATTAATTGAATAATAATTAATAAATCATGTGAAAAATATTGTATTATCCTGATGATTTGCTAATTCATTTTTATTTTATTTTAATAAAGCAAGCATATACAAGAGGACTAATTAATAAGTGTGGAAAAATAATGGTGGAAAATTTACACAAAGATAAGTGGGACTTGTCCTCACTAGAATGAGTTATTAAATAGGAAAAGAGATTAATGAAATAACGGCTGCGTTATTAATTTGTTTTCAAATTTTCCTTGAAACGAAATGTTATTTGTTGACTAAATAGTTGATCTGCACTATGCTCTTGGTTAGATTATTATTATTATTATTATTATTTTAACATACAAAAAAATACATCTAGCATTGCTAATATTTTTATAGTGAAAAATAAATTAAACAAGACTGATTAATGTGACCTAATTAGCTTGATAGATCAAAAAACAACTCAAATAACTGGTAAAAACGTATTTTGACTTATAAAAATTTAAGATAAGATATTTTTCTAAAATAAAATATTAAAATGACAATATATTGAATTGATCTGGGTCAACCCGAGTTAACTTGACAAATCGTGGACTTAATTCATGAAACCACGATAACCATCTCATATAAAGTAAATCAAAATAAATTATAAAACTCAATTATCAATCAACTCAATATTTAAGAATGTAATTGAAAAGATTAATTAAGAAATAACAAAAAAAATTAACTCGGGTTAACCTATCAAATTTGTGACTCCGGTCATAAGATCAGAATAACCTCATAGAAAGTAAACAAAAAAATAACTTAAGTCAACCTGGGTTAATCTATCAAACCCGCAACCAAGATCATGAGATTGTGATAACCTCATAGAAAGCAAATCAAAACAAATCATGAAGCTCAATTTTCATTAAAGTCATTGTTGAACGTTGAAAGTTTTTTAAAAAATCAATCTAAATATAGGACACAATAAAATGACACGAGTCTATCTAGGTTAACCCGCAAAACACGTAACTTGAGTCCTAAGACCTGGATAACCTCATAGAAAGCAAAATAAATAAATAAATCATGAAGCCTAATTCATAATTAATTTCTTGCTGAATGATGAAATTAAAAAAAAATACCCATTAGAAAAAAGATAAAAAAACTCAAGTCAACTAGGTTTAACCAGTCAAATTTGTTGTCCAGGTCATGAGACCAACATAACCTCATAGGAGGCAAATTAAAATAAATTATGAAACCTAATTCTCAACCAATACAATTATAAATGATAAAATTGAAAAAACACATCAATTAAAAAAAAACTTAAGTCTATCGAGTTAAGCCTCGAAACTCGTGATACGGTTTATGAGACTAAGTTGACCAAATATAAAACAAACCACAATAAAATTATGAAACTCAATCTCTAATAAACTAATTATTGAAATATGAAATTAGGGAAAGAAATATAAAATTAAAAAAAACAGAGAAAAAAACAATATTAAAATAAATAAAGTTTTGTAAAATGATGCATAATAAAAACACTATCTCTTTTAATTTATATTACTAGTTATGATGTTCAAGCTATACTTAGGCAACCAAGAATGTTTATTTTCATTAAGTAAAATAATACTTGCATAAAACAGAAAAATTTATTTGAAGTTCCATGAGCTAACATCCATCTTATGAAAAAAGTAGAGTAATTGTGTAAAATGGTCTTCTAACATGATAAGTTGTAAAGAAAAGCGTGAGACACACACACACACACATATATATATATATAACCAAGAGAAGATGGGAGATATATCATGATATATAGATGTGAATGTAATGGGTGATGTTCTTAACTAATCGGATGAGAGTCACGGGGAAAAATCTAACATGTTGTATTTTGACTATGCAAAGTACCAAACAACCAAAGTATTCATTTAAAACTAACAAAAAGAAAAAAAATTCAAAACATTTGAAGGTAATAAATATATAAATTACTAAATACACTAAAAAAACCTAGGGTAAACACGTTGATGTACACCATGTGATGGGTCATGGTTTTCTAAAAACCTCCTTCATTTAAAGATCATCACACGAAAGTCATAATCCAAAATGGGGTTATGTTTTCTCCACGCCCAACTCCAAGTTGGGCCATGACGGGTCCGCGCCCAACTCCATATTGGGCCAGGGATGCGTCCACGCCCAACTCCATGTTGGTCCATGGTGCGTCCGCCCTTGACCATTCTTGGGGACAGTCACAAGTTGAACCCAACTACCCTTGGTTTCAGCGTACGAGCTAAACCCAATTCCTCTCAGGTTCAATGCATAGATAAAAGGTAACTCCACACTGAACCTCTTATACTCCGGGTCTGGGCTAGTAATTACGATGTCTATCACATCTCATTAATTACAAACATACAATTTATGCTTATATTAATTAGACGTGATAGCATGAGCAGTAGAATAACATTATTTTACCATTACAAGATTACATTTCTACCCCTCTTATGTTGTATGAAACAAGTCAAGTCAGGTAATATAAAAGGAAGCTTGAGTACCCAGAAAAAAGGCTCGAAACCTTATATTCTTAGACTAAACACAATCCTTCTTCTTCTTCTTCTTCTCTAATTTCTATATATTCTTCTTCTTCTTCTTCTCTATCTTCATAAAAGCTCATTAATACCTTCATTAACGTCTTTTTGCCGCCTAAAAATACCTCGTACTGACTTAATCTTTAAAGGGTCTCCCGTCAACACCCTATGGGTCTTTAAAGGACATTGTACAGGTATTAACTGAAAAGAAGATTTACAACCCCTGAAAAAATCCTTTAAAGAAGTCAATGTTGTCTGGAAGTGGAGGTCGTAGAACACATTGCGAATGATCTATAGAAGTCATCAGGAAAAATTCCTTCCAGAATATTCCCTATGATTTTTTGTAGCTTTATCACCATGCAATTTTTATTTTGTTTTGATCATCAAATTTCTTATTTATAATTTCAACTTTTTAAGTTACATTAGCATGGTTCTATGTATTAATATTTTTTTTCAATCTGCATTCTCTCATATATACAAAGTACCAAGAAATATTTTGATAATGAATTAAATATTGATTTTACAAAATACAACTTTAGTGGTAGTTAAAAAAAAGAAATTAAAAGAAGAAGGACCACATTTAACAAAAACAAACAAAACATACCCTATTTGAGTATTGAAATGGAAAATTTTGATTTGCTTCCTAATATTTTATTTTATCTATTATTAAATCCTTGTTATTTTATAATTGTGCGTTTCAATCCTAAATTTATTTTTTTTATGTTTCAATTATTGGATATTAAAAAATAAGAGAGAAAGTCACTAAAAAATATTGGGGAGAAAGAAAATGCTTGAAATGTGACATTTCATCTATTAAAAAAAATTATCTTGATGTCAGTGGGTTGTCTTTTCAAGGAGAGTTAAATGAAAGTGGTATTTTTCTTTAACCATGCTGAAAAAAATAAATTGGGTCCTTCAAAAAAAATTATTCGTTAAAATTTTGTTGTTTAGATAGATTAGAGATTGTTTTAGTGTTTGAAATGAGTTTAATAAGTTTTTTAGTTGTTTTTCTGGTTAAAACAAATTAAAATTGGATTTTTAGGGTTTCAAAACTAAGACTTTAATTTTTCTATCACCTTCAATGCCCGTAAAATATTGCAAAAGATAATAGGCGGTAGAAAACTCTCTAAAAGAGGTTAAGATTTTTAACCTCCTAGTAAATTTAGAAAATCCTTCAAAAGAGGCTATGATTTTTAGCATATTGAAAAAGATAAATTCTTATGATTTTATTGTTTATCCAAAAAGATAAATATATATTATATCATCTTGGTTTCTCAAAGAGGCTTTATTCATATAAAATATTTTATATAACTTACACGCATTTGTTATTACATGTTTGACAATAGTTTTTTTTTTATGACAATAGTTCTTAATTACCTTAGATCTTATTCTTACTTAATGTTTTATTATATAATTTATATTTTGATAAATTTGACATATTACTATAACTGATTATTTTATTAAAATTTCTTTTGTTATCTACTAGTTCAATAATGTCAAATCTCATAAAGCTTGAGTTTGTTGTTCTTGATATATAAGGAAATAGCTATTTTTCATGGACTCTACTAAAATTTATTTCAATGCTATAAATCTTAGAAAAACAATTATATAAGAAAATAAAGTATCCATAATATCGCACTAAAACAATAATATTACTATGTCACAACCTCTATTAAGAATTAAAAGCTAGATATTTTACCATTATGGATCTATATATCATTTTGACAAAGTTATTGAATAAGGTACAACCACTATAAAGATATTGTAACAACTCTATTTTAGAAAATCTCAAGTTATCGACTTAACCTGTTAAAATTTTAGCAGAATTTTCTTTATATTTATAATATTTCAAGTCATCAACTTAACCTGTTACACTTTAAAAAATTCTTTTCAATTATATAATCCAATTATCCTATATAACAATCGCAACAACCACCATACAAACCATGACTTCTCAAGTATATTAATACTTCTTGTCAATAATAAATAGATCATTTCCAGTATTTTAGAAATTTAAAAATTAATATCAAGGTAGTTTCTTATTAATTCTATTTATAATTATTAGATCAACACGATCTCAAATAATCTATGAAACAATAGTAAAAAAATCTATGGTGAGAATTAAGTTACTTTTAACCCAAAATATAGAGTAAATATCAAATAAACTGGCATGCAAATATATCTTCATCACCATTCCAGAAGTTTAATATAAAGCATTAGTTAATAATTACATTAAAAGTTTCTATTAGACAAAGTTCTACCTAATCTATAACAAAATATGCACAACTTCAACTAAGGTGCTACTCCTATCTCGAGTGAGATAAACATGTAAATAAACATACATAATAAGATTTATATATCAAGTTTATTTATTTCAATTTTAATAAATAAGGAACAAATTATTGCTTCTCATTAAAGCAAATCAATAATATTATTCCCTTTCATTAAATTCCTTGTACACAAATTTAATTTTTGGTATTACACATTTTGATGTCTTTCATCACCTATAACCTAAGTTAACTCATTAATACTGATATCAATTTCGAATCAATATCTTTAATTATCATCACAAAGACGGATAATCAAGGATATATTGATATCATTTATCTTGATATCGTTGTTTCTCACACCTTAGATAGCTAATTAATTTTCAAGTAATGTTGTCACCAATATAACCCCACTAACATCATTAGCCTCCATAACCGGGAGTGGCTACTCAAGTTTATGATAATATTGTTGATACCAACATAATTATTTTGATATCATTAGCCTCTAGGATTCGGAAAGTTAATTAAGACCATGATAATGTTGATACCAACATAATCTTGTTGATATCATTAGCCTCTAGGATCTGGAAGGCTAATCAAGTCGATATTAATGCTGACATCAATATAATCATGTTGATATCATTAGACCACGTGATTCAAAAGGTTAATCAAGTCCATGTTAACGCCAATATCAATATAATCTTGTTGATATGACTAACCTTCATAATCTAGAAGGCTAATCAAGTCCATTTAACATTTTTCTTTCTATTTTTTAGGTTAAATGTTGATGTCAATAAAATTTTATGGACATCATTAGCCGTTATAATCTTAAAATGGCTAATCAAGTTTATGTTGATAATACTTCTTTAAGAGATGTCGGTATCAGTCTAATAGATATCATTGGCCTTCATACAAATGGACAAACAAATCCAATCATACTATATTTATCTTTGTTTATCTCAATTTTAAGTATAAGATTAGAATACTTACCAGTCTAGCGTGATCTTAATCCTCCTACGCCCTGAGATCTGGTCGCAATAATATCTGCTATCAAGAATATGAATATCACTTTACCATCATTTATATCAATTTTGGATTTATACCTTGATCCAAAAGTAATATATTTTTTATTACTTCTACATATACAATATTTCACATGTATAGTCCACTCACATCGTCAAACTGATACAATTTATTTTTAGGAACATATTTCCATGTTAAGCACATGTATGATTTTATCATTTTGTCCTCCCTCGTTAAGAACCAATTTACCAAACCTTTGCATAGGAACCCAAGGGTTTTCCCTCAATTCCCACACACCTAACTCATTATAATTATTCAACATACATATAATTTAACACAATAATACACAAGATTAAAACCAACCCCATCATTTATCCTAATGATCCCTAGGCCGAAATATATATTCAAAGGAACATGGGTTCCTTGTTTTTTCTTCAATTTTTTGTATCAATTTATCATAATTAAGTATTAACATAACCTTCCACATCATGTATACAAGACAATTTGAAGAAATTATCCCCTCCTTCTTTGGTAACCACCACCACCACCACCACCACCAAACATAAAAAAAAAACTAAGAAATAAAAGAAGAAGGACCAAGTTGAAGTTCTTATTATTATTGAAAAAACAAAAATCATAAAATTAACTTGAAGGATAAAATTAAAAGTATAAAAAAGAAGAGAAAAGAAACAAAATAAGAAATGAAAAGTAGAAGAACCGAACTGAAAAATATTATATATAAATTAGAATTGAATGATCAAATTGACAAATAATAAAACTTTAACAAAAGAGAAATGACATAAATAAACAATTAAAACTAAAAGGATTGACTATGAAAAAAATAATAAAAATAAGGACTCTAGAGTGCATTTCTCCGTGTAGGAGAGAGAAATGAAGAGAAAAAAAAAGCAACTGACGATAAACCTATCACCTTTAGATGACATGTGCCGGTCATAAAGGAAAAGGACACAATGAAGAATAAAATGAGATGATGAAAGAAAATTTACAACCACCAGGAGGTGCCGCGTGTGCCGCCCAAAATGTGTGGCGCCTCCTTCGCATTAGCGCACGCACACCACATGCCAACAAATTTTTGAATAAAAACAATATTAATTAAATGTTAAATTATTTCATCACCCTTGACCAACACAATAATTACAAAAAAAAAAAACCCTAAGGAAAAGATGTCAATACCCTTATATACACAACTTTGTTTTTACTCTAAGAACAATTGTGTAATTATATTGTACAATTAAAAAGAAAAATACCAAAACACCTTTGTCCATCAATGTTAGTTTATTATTATTATTATTATTCTAGGGGTATTTCAGTTATTTTAATGTATATTAAAAGATGAATCGATGAAAACACTTTCAAACAAATCAGTAATGACAAATGAACTGTGTAAAAAGACCAAAACACCCTTGAATCAAAGACAATCAATTTTTTCATCCTAGGCCATAGACATTGTCATAACCCAATTCTGGGTTATTCCCCAAAATAAATTTTTTTTTCAAAATAAAGACAAAAAATAATAATATAGGCTAGCAACGTGGAGAAAGCAGGCAGGGAAATCAAGTTGCAATTTTTAGAGGAAATTCAAGACCTAATTATGCCCCATTATGCCAAAAAAATGGAGAAAAAATGCAAATTCAAGGTTAAATTAAATGATTATTGGACGAATTTGCATAAAAATTAAGTCCAATGACATAATTAAATTTTTAATAGGCCAATTTGATTTAATCATAGGCCAAATTAAATTTTAATTAT
>Ga0325414_1003284_pt1 | contig 16782 bp, 8 predicted proteins | sample PopdelMetagenome_8_FD_206183 | JGI IMG/M metagenome (GOLD analysis project Ga0325414, IMG submission 206183) | Populus deltoides microbial communities from Bellville, Georgia, United States - Leaf-PdKOR-R3 | ecosystem: Host-associated > Plants > Phyllosphere > Phylloplane/Leaf | place: USA...
CTGGAGGTGACTGAAACATCTGCAAAACAGCCTCCAATATTTAAGTTACTACTGATAATAAAGGAAAAGAGCATTAGAGACAATGTTGTATATGTTCGCAGAGAGCAAAGTTTTAAAAAGGGAAGATCATTGTATATCAGAATACAGTAGAGAAAAACATCTTACCTTACATCAGGGTTGAAGGCTGTTTATATATAACTTTGAACGCACGTTAGTGTGTCCATAAAAGGTAGGATGATAAATCTATTCTTTTAGACTACTTGGAGATGTTGTATTTTTCAAATATTATGTACGCAACGGAAACTATAAAATAAAATTATTTAGGAGTTTTTAAGATTAGTTAGACAGATGTAGAGTTGTTTAGGGATTTATTAACTGAAAACTTAATCTTCTTCGGCTTTAAATAACTTTTTAAAGGTTATGTTGTCGTAAACCATAAGTAGTTCAATTATTCGACTGCCAACGGTAATCCATGTAAATCACCTATGAGAAATCTTCTAAATTCTTATTTAGGAGAGAGGAGTTGTTATACCTAGAGTGCTAGCTCTAATTCTGTGTTTTTGTAGTTTTTCTGTTTAATAGACAACAACACCTAAAATAAGAGACATGACGTACTATTTATATAGAAAAAACCCTATAAATTGGCAAAATATCAATTTGCCCCTGAATAATATTCATATATTAATGTAGGAAAATTTTATAAATTAACTCAATCAAGTCCTTACTTGATTTTTCTAGATCTAGAAATATAATCTATGTATTAATTATATTCTAGTCCTTAGTTTCTAAAATATATTTTAATCAAGTCATACTTAATGAAATCATCCTAGTTTAATTTTTGATTAATGGTTCTTAATGTGTTTGACTCATTAGGTTCCTAATATGTTGACCCAAATATAAATTATAATTATAATTAAAATGAACTAAATACATTAAATAATTTAATTATTATCAATTAAACAATTGATTAATTTATATTTAAAGATCAGGTGCATCATCTATCAACGTGTCATGATCCTCTAAATATTAGAAAAGTCATTAGTGGTTTGAATAACTTTTCAGTGACCAGTTTCTCAGTGTAATTAATATCTTTTCATCAATAATGTTTTGATTTAACATTAAAGCATGAAGTATGTATGTCATGTTAGATCATGTTTGTTCTATACATAATAGTCATTAATTGTTTGAATCACATTTAAAACTCTTTTCAAACCTCATTTGACCTTGGCTAAGTATTTCTCAGTTAATACTATTTGAGAACATATAATATATTTTTCCTAATTCACCTAGGGTGATAAATCCTTTTTTTATCACTCAAGTACCTTCATATAGCTCATGTTATACCCAATGTCTACCCTTTCGTTACGTTGACTAAGATAACATGTAACAAGATCAAAGCATAACATTCTCTATATAAGATAACTTAGTAATTTCAAGTCTAAGAATCACTTACACAATCGTCACGTGAGCTTTTTCATAGACATAAGTGATCTCTCCATATGGAATTCTCATACGGTTCTGTTTAGTGTACGTGTCTTATGACAAGTACTTACATATTAGTTCTAGGTATCTCTTATGCCTCAGTTTATGAGAATAACTATTTTTTTTTATATAAAAGAAAGAATATAATATGTATCAGTTTTATGGCTCTAATAAATATCCAGTATTTAAGAGAGCATCAACCAAGAACATTTTAGAAACAATGCTTTGATGCAATAGGAATCCCATAATTATAACTTTATGATTTCTTTTGCAAAAAATTTTTTATCTCATAGACTTTATCTTTATTCTAGATTCATTAATATAATATTACATGACTATTAAAGATAAATTAGGAATTTATTAATAATAAATATGTATTTATATGATTATAATAATGCCATGTGTAACCAATCGATTGGTTGCAGGGCATATGAAACTAACAATCTCTTATTTACATTATAATCAATTGCTCATGTATCTAATATCATATTGCTTTATGTAGCATTAATGCTTCTGCATGGATAGTGACTTAGTAAGAGGATCTTATAGATGCTCTTAGGTGGGTACTCATCCTATCTCTACATCTTTCATTTCATTAATTTATAAAATCAAATGGAATTTCTTAAGTACTTTTTTGGATCATTGATGAGACCTTGGTACTTTTGTTGATGCAATGACTCTATTATTATCACAATATCGGGCAACTAGATCAACAAAGCTAGGAATCAACCTAGTTTATTGATGAACTTTTTAACCCAAACAACCTCCTTGTTTTCTCAAACATGGAGGTGTGCTCTTATTCAGTTATAGAATTAATTATGCTCTCTTGTCTGGAACTCTTCCAACTCAAAACACTATCATTTAAAGTAAAATATATATTGACTGATATTTACTATGTTTCAAACATTTCATTGAAAAAATCTTAATTCAAACAATTTTAAACTTCTAGTTTATTTTTTCCAATGATGGATCCAATAGTCAAGTATAGGATACCATTTCCATCATATCTCTCTCATTATATGTTTTAGAACACATGTCTTTGGAGGGAGGTATTCCATGCAAAATAGATGAGAATCCAATCTTAGATTATTTTTTTCATGCTAAGTTATTTTAACATGTAGTCTATATGCATAGATTGCGACAATCAAAGCAATCTTCTATATCTATCTTTATAGATCTTTATATCCAATATATAGGTTGCTTCTCCCAATTTTTTTTTGGAGAAATTCCTGGACAACCAAAACTTTACTAATTAAAGTAAAGATATGTCGTTTCTAAAAAATAATATGTCATCTACATATAATATTAGAAAAACAACATCACTCCCACTAACCTTTTGTAAATACAAGGTTTCTCCATGTTTTTTATGAAATCAAATATGTTGATTATATCATCCAAAATTGGATATTCCTACTCGTTAAAGCTAGCATTGTACATTTATAGATTGCCTTTCATGTTAGTCTTTCTCTTAAAGACTCACTTAAATCTGTCATAGCGTGCGAGACGTCGAATAACGGATAACAGGTCTGCCTCTTAGATGATGGTTTTGAGTTTAATCATAAAAATTATGATTATAAAATTCAGAAGCTGTCACTTAGTATTATGGTTACTAGGAAACCTAATGGTCTACGAGAGTCTAGGTAAGAGACTGATTGTGCAAGTGGAAGACGCATCACCCTTAGTGCACCTTACCTAAGATAAGCTACATTGTTGGTTGATTGTTATTCTAAGTCATGTTCCTTTCAGTTGGTCTTGTCTAATGTTCAAGACACATCTCTCTTTGTGAGAAAGTCTCTACTCTATTGAGTTAAATCTTAACCATTATATGGGTCAAACTTATTTATTTCTTGGATATATCTAAGTCTTAGCATTCTGAATGACAAACTAATTATAATGGGAATTTGTATATTTTGGTCAAACTTTAATGGATAATAATAAATCAATTACGATATCCATTTTGTATTTTTTTAAAACATGATAAAATTGATTTTATCTCTTTTTAGAACAAACCTTTTAGGATTTAGATGTATACATGAAGACAAAAACATATTTTTTATTATTTGAAAGAAGAAATTCATTTAAATATTTTTTTTGAATTGTTTTAATAGTGAATCTATAACTTACAATGTAAATATACATGCCGATATTATGAAAACTTATTGGAAAAACATGTGGGGGGCCATAAATATTTTTAAAATGCTATTTGAAAATTTTGAAGTTTTTTTATTTTAAAATTATTATATTATTATATTGTTAAATGTATTGGGTTAGACCCGACCCAACCATCTAGGCTGGGCTAAAACGGGTATAGCCCAACTCAGTTAGGTTGGGTCGATTGGTGGCCCAATAACCTTCTCTCTCTTTTTTTTTATTGGGTTGTACCAGACCCAACCATTTGGGCTGGGCTGCAACAGGTCCAACCCAGCTAGTTTGGGCCATGTGATAGCCCAACAACCTTTCTTTTTCTTTTTTTTTATATGTTAGGCTGGACCTGACCCCGCTATTTGGGTTGGGCTGTAAAAGGCCCAGCCTGGCTAGGTTGGGTCGTTTGACAACCTAACAACTTTTTTCTTCTTTTCTATATGTTGGGCTGGACTCGGCTCAGCTATTTAGGCTGGGTTGGAACGAGTCCAGCGCCGTGACCATGCTTAATTATTTCTTCCAATGCATGTAGAACACAATGGCCAGGGGGGGAAGAAGAAGAAAAAGGAGAAGATGCCTTGCCTAGCTGGAGGAGAAGGGTTGCTAGTGGTGTTCTTGATGGTGTTAAGAAGTCTAACGTGTGACTGGTGGCGGCAACGACAGTGGAGGCTCATCGAAGAAAGAGGGGAAAGAGGTGGAAGAAATCTAACATAAATAAAAAACCAGGGGGAGTTGGTTTTTCTTTCACTTTGGCCTTCAATTCTTCCTCTTCAATGCATAGAATCCACCCCTATTTATAGAAGGCGAAAGAGAGATATTTTGTCTTTATTGGGGACAAATATTGGCCATTGATTTAGCCTATAAAGATCTTAACTGTTGGCTTAAAATGGCCATCATGAATTGTAAAATTTTGACAATTAAAGGTTGCCTAAGTTGGCTTCTTTTAGAAGGCGTCGCGGTGGTTGTGGTGTCAATCAGCCAGAAAGAACCACACCAAGGTGCAATCAAATGTTAGGCCATCATATTGGTATGTGTTTTGTCAAATTTGGTGAAAAACAGAATTAAATGCCCCGGAAAGTAGCTACTCGAGCAGCGTTTTCTGGAAAAAAAAAAGATGAACATTAACCAGACGACGTGTCATTTGGTTTTTCCTTTTTTTATTCTTTTCAAAATGACACCGTTTTTTGCTTCAGGGTTTTAACTTGGGAATTCAGTCAAAGTTCAATTTGGCCCTCTGGCTTTTGATTCCTATTAATTGCATTCCTAATTGACCTCAAACTTTTGGTTTAATGCAATTTTGTCTTTGTTGCAATTCAACATGAGCCCTGAATTTTAGTCTTTTTTTATTTTGGTCATTGGCTTTGAATTTATACAAATTGACCATTACACTTTCAATTCTCTTCCATTTCACCCTTGATTTTACTGAATTGAGTCTCTAAAGTTTGGCGTCTTTTCCAAAAAGATCTTTGGCTGTAAATTTCTTCAATTTAACCCCTAATTTACCCTAAACTTTGATTTTCTTGCAATTTTACCTCTGATTTGAATTAATTGACTTTGTAAAAATTAAGTTTGGTCCTCTAAAATTTCAATGTTCTCAATTAAACACAAATTTGGCTCCCAAACTTATTTTTTCACCAATTAAGTCCACTAAAATTAATTTGACCTCTTTAAAGTATAATTAAGTCCTTGCACTTAATTAAATCATTTAATTTAACTCAAATTAATTCTTAAACATAATTAAACTTTTAATTTGACCCGTGATTAAATTAAATTGACCTTTTAAAAATCTAATTATGTCCTATTGGCTTAATTTTTATGTAGATTTATCCAATACTCATTTAATTTGACTTTGAATCTGTATTATCTCTCCAGTTTTGGATACAATGGGGTATGATTAAACTCATGATTCCATTAAAAATTGCAGTTTGATTTTTCTATACATTTGAAATCCTCCTCAGCCTGTTTTTACCAAATTGCCATTCTTCTTACCATTATTATTTATTTTTATTTTGAAAGGAAAAAAGGTAAAATTTGAGGAATAATCAAAAAATAGATTATGACAAGATCCATTGAGTTTTATGCCTTCAGGTGGATCAACCAAGATCCAGACTTAGTCAGTACATGAAGTCTATTGCTCCACGTCATTTCTTCCAAGTAAGTGGTAGGCTTATAAATTATGAGCAACATGTCATTCACATCTTCCCTGAGAGGTCCTTATCTCATTGATGTATGACATGTCCTACCATATTTATAGAGATTTTGTGTTTCTTAAGGTTTATGCTAAACATTCAATGTTTTAGTCTTGGGAGTATATTTCATTTGGATGTAGTGTTCTAAGAGCTATATAGAATTTCATTCTCTCTTAGATAATCCGTAAAATATTTGGTCAAATATTAACCATTTCGATCCAATTAAAGTTTCTTAATACTTATTTCAATCTATATTTCAATTTTATTACAGTTTATATTGAACCTAGGCATTTTAAATTTAGGTATATACAAACTATTCGTATAGTTATCGAATCCATAAAAACATCATTATTATATAAAAAAAATGTTTGTCCTCAATAATAAATTTAAATTCATTTAATATTAAATAAAATAGAAACAATGTCTTAAAATACTAGAACAAAATAACAATTATAAAGTTCTAGTATCATTTGTTTAAGCAAAACAAAATAACTAGTCCCTACAACTAATGCAGCAACCATTGCTTCATTACTAAATCGTAAGTCTACTTTGTCTTCAACTAATCTTCTACTTTTCTTTAGTTCTTGCATGTTATCGCACATGGACAACGTCGCGACGATGCGTTCACTTTTGGATTGTTTTTGGAAAATGGGTGAGACAAGGGTTTCTTGTCTTTTATCAATGGAAAGAGGAAATGGAAGTCGTCACCTAGTATTTTGGTCACTATGAACCTTAACTAGATATCGGATACAGGGACTGGTTGCATAAAGAAAAGGTATTAACACCCCAAATACGCCTTACCTGTTATAAGCTGCATTGTTTAATTGTCTGATAAAGGCTAAGGTATTGTCGTGTTTCTTAATCATTAGATCTATCTAAGGTTTAATATAAGTCCTTCTTGGTAAGGATACCCTTATCTTATCGGGTAAAACCTAACCATTCTAATATCAATAAGAAACCAACTTTTTAATATCGGGAATACATCTTACATATAAATTCATAATCCTAGATATTGAAATAAGATAAAATAATTTTTTTGAAATTTTTGAAATATTGATCTAATTCTCATTACTTTAATAAACTAGTTATTAAAGCAAAAAATACATGCTAATACATATTTTTTGAGTTTTTTTGTTATATGAAAATATAATATGAAAATTTCTTATAAGCTTTGAGAGACTTGGTTGTATGCATAAAAAAAAAAATTTTTGTTTTAGATTTTTTTTTAAAAAAATTAATATTAAATATATATGGCCTAAGTCGGTCTTGACCTAAAATGGTTGGGCTGATCTTGGCCCAACAAATCTTTCTTCTTCCTTTTTTTTGGTCGATGCACTGTTCATTTTATGAACAGTGGACGTGAATTATAATTCACGCCCACTGTTCATGTAATGAACAGAGGAGGAAGAAACAGAAACAGATGAAGAAAAAAGGGAAGGGTTGCTCACTTGGATTAGGTGTCGCGGCCGCTGTCACTGGTCTAGCTGAGGACGGTGGCTTCACTGGTGGTGCTGGCTGCCATTAGCAGAGGGAGAAAGAAAAAGAACAGCTCTGTAAGTGATAAAGAGGGAGTTCGCTGCAGCCGCTCTGTCGCCAACGAGGAGTTGGGTTGGTGGAGATGGTGGCGGTCAAACTGGTGGTGGCCAAAAGCCATGGTGGAGAGAGAAAGAAAGAAGAAAACGTGGTAGAGAAGAAAAAGTGAGGGGGAAAATGGTTTTTTATCGACTTTGTACCCAATGTCCTATCTTCTCCGACCATGAAAATCAAATATATTTATAAGGGGTGGAAAAGGGACACTTTGTCTCTTATGGTGCCAAATCTCAGCCCTTGGTTCGACCCAAAAGCATCCCAACTATTGGTTCGAAATAGCAATGATGAACTGTCAGTTTTGTACGGGAAAATGGTTGGTCGGGTTAGCCACTTTGGGGTGATGCCACCACCTTTGAAACCTTGATCAGCCTGAATAATTCACACTGGCGTGTAGTAAGGTGTTAGGTGATCATGTTGGTAAATGTTTTGTCCAATTTGGGGGAGAAATGAGGCGTCAAACGCTTTGGGAAGGAGACCGCTTGAGCAGCCTCTTTGAAGAAGAAGATGAATAATCATCTTCACAACAGCTTTGTTTTGGCCAATTGCATTTTAGTCTTTTGATATGTGATTTATTTCTAATTACACCTTTGAGTGGCTCTAAACTTTTAATTTTGTTCAATTTTACACCTAAAAACTTCAATTCAATCCCCAGATTTCACAGTCTTTTTCCCTTTGGTCCTTGGTTTCAGATTTATGTAATTTGACCATTAATTGATCAATAAACTTCCAATTTCTTCAATTAAGCCCTTGATTTAATCACTTTTAGTCCCTCTATTTACGCGTCTTTTCCAGTTTGATCCTTGGTTATGGACTTCTTCAATCAAGTCCTTTATTGGCCATCAAACTTCAATATTTATGCAATTAATCCCTTGATTTGACCAAATCAACTCTTAAAAATATAATTTGACCCCTGAACTTTAATTTCTTCCAATTAAAACCCAAATTGACTAAGAAAACAATTTTTCTTACAATCAAACCCTCTATAAATTCAATTAAACCTTCAATAAAATTTAATTGAGTTTGGTTAATTCACTCAAGTCTTTCTTAGAAGTGGAAGAAAACAAAAGGATGTTATGATGTCTTCGTAAAGAGAATAAGGTCGCCGGCAAAGAAGAGGGGAGATAACTTCATGGTTTTTTGGTAGTCACCGGAGCCATAATAAAATCAGACCTATGAGACCTTCCAGGATCTAGCCCCTTCGTTAACTTAGACAATTGCTTTTCAAAAGGGTGGCATGGAAGCTTAACCCTTGTAGCCTATGCTCACCAGATTTTGGCGAGGATTGGATAAAGGTCTGAGGTTGACTCTCACTGGTACCTGTGGGTAGCGCCTACGTTAGATAGCTTAGGGCATCTTTGGCTTTACGAGAGAAAGCACGCCGAAGAAAAAGTTCTTTCTCTTCCCGTCCCGGACCATATTTCGTATAGTTTGGGATTGGCCAAACAAAATAGCATATTTGCCTAGGTCCGTACTTTCATATAAAAATCTGATTTTGGATTTTCTTTCTCAAATTGAATTTTCTTTGTCAATAGAGCCTTCATCAATTAAAAAAAATATACCATCAAATCAATTTTTTATTTTTGAACTTCCTTAACCATTTTTTGATCATGTTCTGGGTGCTCTGGCATCCTCTTCTCACTGCTATTATTTTTTATTTTCTTCCGAATATACTTTTTTGTCTTTTTTTGTATTTTCTCATTTTTTGTGTAGGGAATCAAAAATGGGTAACACATGAAATTGCAAATGTGGAAACCACTTTTGGTATCCAATACCCAAGAACCACAATGTAAAGTAGTAAGATAGTTTTCAATTATAAACATACCTGAAGTATAAGCTTCATTAAGCTTTTTTGCATTCACGACTGCAAGGTATTCCTTGCAATTTCCCCTTTAATGTCCTTCCTTGCTATAATGATGACAAATGCCCTTGTTTTTCTTGATGCCCTCAGTAGGTTTATTTGCTTTAGAGACATCACCCTTATTCTTTTTATTTTTCTTCTTAGACATTCTAGAAGACTAAACAGGAAGAACTGGGCATTTTTCCTTCTTAAAGGCCCCTTCAGCAGTCTTTAGCATATTAAGCAATTCTGGAAATATATTATCCAACTTGTTCATGTTATAGTTCATAATGAATTGCAAAAATTTCTGGGGTAATTACTGCAAGACCAAGCCAACACTTACAAAACCCAATTGGCCTAATTTCTCAATATAGCCAATTATTTTTGGAACATGGTTGTTCACTAAAGAACCCTTTGTCATTTTACAACGGAACAATTCCTTAGAGTTCTCATACCTCTCAATCCTACTAGCTTTATCAAACGATTCTTTAAGATGTATAATTATAGTATGGGCATTCATATTCTCATGTTTCCTTTAAAATTCAGGTGACATACTGGCTAACATCACACATGCAGTCTGTACATCGTCATCAACATGATGTTGATGTTCATTTCTAACTTCTTCTGCAACATCCTTAGCAAGGGCATTTGAAATTAGATTTTCAAGAATATATAATCTTTTTTTCTTACTTGAGAACAATTCTCACATTTCTTTAACAATCCAAGAAATTTGTTCAAGTCAATTTGTTAGCATCAAGTATACTTCATAGAAATATGTTACTAGTCATTTTGATCTACCAATCTATTTATATAAAGATAATGAGTATTAGTTTCATGCATACATATTTATATTCAAATTTAGATAGGGACTTTAATTGTAATTTGATCTCTCACTATTTTCTTGCAAATTAATAGTCCTCCCTATTAATTTGGGAAATGTCACTTAAATTTTCATAGTGAGTTAGGATCCCATTTAATTTATCCAACTTTGAGTAACTCAACAAATCAAAATAAATTAAATAATATAATTTATCAATCACATCTCTATGTGATTCCTAAATCACTTAACTCATGGTCCATAATAAAACCCAATTTGCCTAATTTCTTAATATGGCCAATTATTTTTGAAACATGGTTGTTCACTGAAGAACCCTTTGTCATTTTACAGCGAAACAATTCCTTAGAGTTCTCATACCTCTCAATCCTGCTAGCTTCATCAAAAAATTCTTTAAGATGTATAATTATAGTATGGGCATCCATATTCTCATCTTACCTTTGAAGTTTAGGTGACATACTGGCTAATATCACACATGCAGTATGTTCATCGTCATCAACATGACGTTGATGTTCATTTCTAACTTCTTCTTCAGCATCCTTAGCAAGGGCATTTGAAATTGGATTTTCAAGAATTTACAATCTTTTTTTCTTACTTGAGAACTATTATAGAATGTACTTATATAGGAAATATTGTATATAGAAAATATTGTAGACATACTCTTGTGTGGTAACCTCCACCATTACTATTGTATGTTGCCCTACCTATATATATATAGAAAGGGTTGGCTAACCATTAGGTTAAGCCTCCCAATTATTCTCAACTTGATATCAGAGCCTTCTGCCGTCAGAACTCTTTTCTTCTTGCCTCCCTTTGCAGCCGACCCTCTCTTTACTTTCTCTACATGGATTCTACTGCTGCCGCCGACTTCTCCCTCTCCACAGGTGGTGCAGCACAGCCGGCCAGCCCTCACAAAGCTGCTGCCGCTGGTGCCTTTTCTTCCCCATAGCAGCCTCCACCTGCAGAGCTTGTCTCTAATTCTTCCTCCCAAGTCCATGCCGTTCCTTTATCTCTCATGGGAACTCACGCTACAGCTATTGTTCCTTTAGCGAACACTCACCAAGTTGTTTCGCTAAAACTTACGAATACAAATTATCTCTATTGGAGAATGCAGATGAAGCCATATCTCCTTGGTCAAGGTGTTTTTCACTTTGTTGACGGTTCCGTACCGTGTCCTCCATCTCATATTTTTGACAGCTCTGCTGGTTCTTCCTCCATCATCAACCCTTCTTTTCTTCATTGGAAGCAACAAGATCAACTTATTTTGAGTGCTTTGCTCTCCTCTCTCTCCGTGGATGTGTTGCATCTCGTGGTAGATTGTTCTACTTCGCATTGTGTTTGGCGCACTCTTGAGAAAGCGCTTGCCTCTCCGTCTAATTCTCGCATCATGCAACTCCATGGCTCCTTTCAAGACCTTCGGCAAGGTGACTCATCGGTTAGTCTATATATGCAGCAAGCCAAATCGTTATTTGACGAATTGATTGCTGCTGGTCGCCCCATGTCTCTTGAAGATTTCAATCTTTATGTGTTTCGTGGCCTTCGTGGTGAGTTCAAAGACTTGGTAACGAGTCTCATAACCAAGGCAGAACCACTATCCTATGCTGATCTTCACAGCCATCTTCTTACCCATGAATTGTTGCACAAGAACTCTTTCCATTCCATGGCTGTCGCTCCTTCTCTGCTGTCTTCTTCTTCTCTGCCGCAGCAGCCACCTCTGCTGCCAACACCATAGTTTTCTGCACACCATGCTATGTCTCATCACAGCCCTAACTTTAGCCGCAACTGGGGTCGCTCTAGAGGTAATTGGTGTCCCTACAGCAACCGTTCCACTCCCCAGAACAGGGGCCAATCTGCTGCAGATTGGCGACCAAACCACTGGCAGCAAACCAGGCGCAATTCCAGTGCTGGGCAGTGGTCTGGATAGCAGCATGTACACTGCCAATTGTGCTTTGGTTTTGGGCACACAGCTCCCCATTGTTCCCAGTTTCGTAGCAGCTCTCCGCAGCCTTCTGCTCATCTTGCTGTTGGGAATATCTCTACTGCGACTTGGTTCCCCGACACCGGCGCAAATCAACACGTCACACCTGATCTTGGAACTCTAACCAATTCTGCACCCTATCTTGGTAATGATTATTTGCATGTTGGTGACGGTAAGGGCCTTGACATATCCCATATTGGACATACTAAATTACATTCCCCAAAACGCATGTTTACATTATCTAATGTTCTCCATGTGCCTCACATTACCAAACCGTTGTTATCTGTTCAAAAATTCTGTCGTGATAATCATGTGTATTTTGAATTTCATGCTTCTATGTTTTATGTGAAGGATCTCGTCACCAAGGAAGTTCTCCTTTTCGGTCAGAGTCATGATGGCCTTTATGTCCTCTCCGAGTCTTCTGCCACGTCAGTTCCTCAAGCTTTTTGGTCTCCTTGCATCTCCGCGACTGCCGACCTGTGGCATCGTCGTTTGGGTCATCCAACCCCTCGAATTTCAATTTGTTAGTTTCCGGCAATAAAATCGTATGTACTTCTAGGCGTTCTCTTACTCAGTGTCAAGCTTGTCCTTTAGGAAAGTCGTCCCGTTTGTCATTATGACCTACGGGTCACAAAACTTCTTCCCCACTTGAATTAATTTTTAGTGATGTTTGGGGTCCTACCCCTATGTTTTCTTCTGATGGCTTCCGCTATTTTGTTATTTTTATCGATGCGCATACCAAACATATATGGTATTATCCGCTTGTTGCGAAATCTGATGTTTTTTCCACTTTTCAACGTTTTCAAACACTTGTTGAGCGTCAGTTTTCTCTTAAAATTAAATCTGCTCAAACTGATTGGGGCGGTGAATATCATAAATTAAATAAATTTTTTCAGACCATTGGTATTCATCATCGGTTAATTTGTCCTCATACTCATGAACAAAATGGCACTGTTGAACGTCGTCATCGACATATTGTCGAAACTGGCCTAACCCTTTTAGGCCAGTGTAGTGCCCCATTGCGATTTTGGAACTATGCTTTTGAATCATCGGTCTACCTTATTAACCGCATTCCTACTCTAGTTCTCCAAAATACATCTCCATTTGAGTGTCTGTTTCGACGCACTCCTGATTATAACTTCCTACGTACTTTTGGGTGTCTTTGTTTTCCCTTTTTGCGTCCATATCATGCTCATAAATTAGATTTTCGGTCTTCTCCTTGTGTGTTTTTAGGTTATAGCTCATGCCATCTTGGTTATCGTTGTCTTGACTTAGAGTCTGATCGTATTTATGTCTCCCGTCATGTTCGTTTTCATGAAAATGTCTTTCCTTTTGCAAAGTCTGAACAGGTAACATCCTCACTGGTACCTCCCACCCCGGCTACCGATCTTCCATCCTTGCATCCTCCTCCATCCTTTCAGCCTACTACTTACCAAACCAGCCCCAACCACAACCCAATTCTGCTATCTGCCGCACCCCACCAGATTACCACTTTGCCCATTGATTCAGCCACCCCTTCATCACCATCGCACACTACCATACTGTCACCATATGCTTGTCTTTCCAATGATCATTGTGCAGGTACAGGTTCTCCATCACCAGATGTGCATGTTCTCAGGTCTGCTGCAACAGAGCAGCCCGGTTCTGCATCAGCTCATCCCAGTTCTGCAGCAACCTCACCAGTGTCTGCAGTGCCGACCAGTCCCTCCATTGCTTCTCCAGCTGGCCTGCAGCTCTGTGTAGACCTCTCCTCATATCCTCTTCAGCCTCTTCCAGGTACAGGTCACACTTTTCCATGCCCAGCTGCACGTCAACATCCCATGGTTCTTCGTCCAAGGCAGCCCAAGACAGCGTTGTCCACAGCCACTGCCGCAGCCTCTACTGTCTCCTTCAGCCAGGTAGTTTCTCCTCCCTCTCATGAGCCACTTGTTTTTAATGATGCTAACAGATATGAGGCGTGGCATAGTGCTATGCGTGAGGAAATTCAGGCCTTACGCGTAAACAGAACTTGGACCTTAGTGCCGTTTCATCCCTCCATGAATGTTGTTGGTAGTTGGTGGGTATACAAGATTAAACGCAGATCTGATGGCAGCATCGAGACGTATAAGGCGCATCTGGTTGCTAGAGGTTTCACTCAGCAAGAAGGTATTGATTACTCTGAAACCTTTAGTCCAGTCATCAAACAGGCGACCGTCAGATTAGTCTTCTCCATTGCAGTTTCGTGTGATTGGAAAATTCATCAGCTTGACATCCATAATGCCTTCCTCAATGGTGTTCTTGATGAGGAGGTCTACATGAAACAACCTCCAGGTTTTGTTGATTCTGCTCTCCCCTCTCATGTGTGCCGATTGCATAAATCTCTATATGGTTTAAAACAGGCTCCGCGGGCTTGGTACACTCGTCTGAATGATTTCCTGTTATCTATTGGTTTCCGTGCCTCTAAGGTGGATACCTCATTATTTATCTTCTCTGTTGGTGCTGATATTTGTTATCTTCTGGTCTATGTTGATGATATTCTGCTTACGGGTAGTAACTCTCTTCTGCTCCAACGCCTCATTCAGCTACTGAGCTCAGAATTTAAGCTTCGCGACTTGGGTTCTGTTCATTACTTTTTGGGTATTGAGGTTCAGTCTACTAGTATGGGTCTTATGCTCCGCCAGCATAAATATATACTTGACATTCTCACTCGGGCTGGTATGCTATCTTGCAAACCTGTTGATACCCCTATGTCTACATCCAAAGCTACCATTCTGCCCGATCCATTGTTTTCTGATGCTACCCGCTTTCGTCAAATTGTGGGTGCTCTTCAGTGTCTCACTTTTACGCGCCCAGATATTTGCTTTGCTGTTAACAGAGTCTGTCAATTTATGCATGCTCCTACAGATTCTCATTGGGCTACCGTGAAACGCATCTTGCGTTATCTTCGGGGTACGGCATCATATGGCTTACATATTACTCGCAATTCTTCTTTTGCTTTACATGGTTTTACAGATGCAGATTGGGCCGGCAGTGTTGAGGACAGAAAATCTACGGGTGGTTACCTTGTGTTTTTTGGTCAGACGCCGATTTCATGGAAATCTGGTAAGCAACGCACAGTTGCTCGCTCTTCTACTGAGGCTGAGTACAAAGCCTTAGCTGATGGCGCTGCTGAGGTTATCTGGCTTCAGTATTTATTAACAGATCTCCAGATTCCGTCTACTTCTGCTCCTATTATCTGGTGTGACAACCTTGGTGCCACTTATTTATCTGCGAATCCTATTTTTCATGCTCGCACAAAACATGTTGAGGTCAATTATCATTTTGTCCGAGATAAAGTTGCAAAGAAGGAGATTCAGATTCGTTTTATTTCCTCCCAGGATCAACTTGCCGATGTCTTCACTAAGCCACTTCCTACTTCTTCATTTACTGCTTTTCATTTCAAGCTTCGGGTTGATCCTCCACCCTCAGCTTGAGAGGGCATATTATAGAATGTACTTATATAGGAAATATTGTATACAGGAAATATTGTAGACATACTCTTGTGTGGTAACCTCCACCATTACTATTGTATATTGCCCTACCTATATATATAGAAAGGGTTGGCTAACCATTAGGTTAAGCCTCCCAATTATTCTCAACTAGAACAATTCTCATATTTCTATGACAATCTAAGAAATTTGATCCAATCAATTTATTAGCATCAAGTATGCTTCGTAGGAATGTGTTACTACTCATTTTGATCTACCAATCTATTTATATAAAGGTAATGAGATTTAGTTTCATGTATACAGATTTATATTCAAATTTAGATACGGACTTTAATTGTAATTTGATCTACCATTATTTTCTTGCAAATTAATAGTCATCCTTATTAATTCAGGAAATCTCACTTAGATTTTCATAGTGAGCTAGGATCCCATTTAATTTATCCAACCTTAAGTGACTCAACAAATCAAAATAAATTCAATGAGATAAATAATATAGTTTATCAATCACATCTCTATGTGATTCCTAGATCAGTTATGTGACAACTCTTTATCTAAATATATCTTATGTGTTTCACCTAACTCATGCTTCTAATCTTATATGATAATAAGTAACTCATCCAAATTATATAGGTTAATTAAGTATAACTCAATTTTATAGCATTAAACATTTTCGAATAACGGTAACCTTGAGTGACTCAACAAGTTATCCATGAATAAAAATCTGATTTTATGCATATAAAATTAGAAGATAACTTCTTATATTCTCAACATGTACTTAATATTTTAATGAAGAATTTAATAATTAAACAGATCTCATTAAAAACATGGCATAACAGATATATATATATATATATATATATATATATATATCATCCACCCCTAGTATGACATTCTAACTGGATGATTGTGGACATATTTAAGCTAATTCCCTCAAGTTATTAAAGGGAATTAGATGGTCAAATCCTAAGTAGTTGTAGCAAGTCTTGATAAGTCCATTGCAAGCACTCTGGTCGTAGTTTTCATCACTATTTCTTTATTTCTCTTGGATTACATAATAATTTTTTTTATCTAAATTCTTACATTTTTAAATTACATAACATTTATATAATTACTTTAAAAACCTCAAGTTACATTCGAGGGGAATTAGATGAGAAAAGAATTACAATCTAAAAGAAAAAACAAAGATAAGGCAGGATATGCAAACCCTAATTAATAAAATTACAATCATTCAACCATTAAATAAAAGCATAATCACATTGGTC
>Ga0325414_1003285_pt1 | contig 16777 bp, 14 predicted proteins | sample PopdelMetagenome_8_FD_206183 | JGI IMG/M metagenome (GOLD analysis project Ga0325414, IMG submission 206183) | Populus deltoides microbial communities from Bellville, Georgia, United States - Leaf-PdKOR-R3 | ecosystem: Host-associated > Plants > Phyllosphere > Phylloplane/Leaf | place: USA...
TTTCTTGCCGATAATAATAAGAGATTATTTTGATTATTGAAACAAAAATGAGTGATTAACTTGGATTAATTAAATTTAAAGGGATTAATTTAGTGACGAAAAATATATGTATTTAATTAATTTAAATATTAATATCGGTATCTGCAAAAATTTAAATCCATAAGAACGATGTAAAAATTATGTTTTTTAAGTTGTTAAAAAAACAATTTTAATAAATAAATAAATAAATATAAGAATACTAGAGGGAAAAAAAACATATTTATTGGAAGGATGGCTGCTGCTAATTTTAATTAAAATATTTATAAAAAATATTTAAAAATTAATTTAATAATTCTTCAGATAAAAAACAAATCAAACCACAAAAACAAATATTTTCTTAGATATAGCCCCACAAAGAAACAGATTCTAAATTGATATTATATTTTCAGTGCAAAATCATTGAAAGTGAAAAAATAGTTTTAGAATTACTTAAAAAAAAAACGAATTAAAAACAAATTCCACCACGTTGTTGGCTGCACAAAAAGACATGGACTGATGTTCTATTTCCAGTGCAAAATCATTGAGAGTGGAGAGGACCAAAAAAAAAAAAAAAGGTAAAACGGACACATTAAGCTGTACTGTTTTTAATGATGTATTGCTGGCGCCGATGTCTCTGACAACAAAGGGAAACTGTCGTATTAATTGGTGAACAAGTGCCCTTGAATTTGATTCACAACTTTTCATCTCGAGCAATGGTGATGGATGGATGGACGGACGGACGGACGGACGGCAGAGAAAGAGAATATCAATTTTATAAAAGAGAATAATATAAAGTCCACACAAGTATTTTAATGCATCGTGACTTTAGAACTTAGAAAAAATATATGATGAACAGCCTTGCTTTCTTGGACCACATGGACGGAGTTTCCTTTTTTTTTTTTTATGAAATATTATATCTTATTAATTCTCAACTTGTTCGTCGAATGAGTTTTAAAATAATTCTAAAACCTTAAAAAGAAAATAGAAGGAAAGGCAGAGGGGAGACAAATACTGGGCCATGAAATCTCACTTACTAGCCCAGATATCTCTAACCCAAACGCGGTCCATCTAGGCCTTGTCGGTATCATGGGCCTATCCCTGGGCCTGGACCTTCCCAAGTTGCGGTACTTTCGATTTCTCCGTTCTTTCACATCTTCAAGAATCCTCTAATTCTCTCTGTACTATATTGTTACCTTTTGATGATTATCAGGGCTTGATTATTCACTAATCAATTTTTCCGAGGTTAATTGAGCTTAATCGATCACTGTTTCTTATTTCTTTCGCTGGAGGAGATAGAGTATAGCCTTTCCAATGTAAGGATTTTTTATTTATTTTTTTTCAATATTATAAAATGGTTTGGAAATTATTGTGTAGGAAAGACCGGGGAATTATTTGGATATGAGACATAGACTGGATTCCAAAGGTCAATGTAAAGGAAAGGTAATTGACTACAGGTAAAGCTTCATTATTTCCTTTCAGTTTTATGTTATCTATTGCTTACCTCTCCTCGCCATGGCGAGGAGTGTCTTGTTAATATTGCTGCTTTCTTACGATTGCCTTATGTTTTTTTTTTTAAATAAAAAAACAGAGTCAGTGAGCTTAGGGTTGTTGAATTATTAGATGGGCTTTGTGATAAAATGGAAGATTACACTCTTGAGAAGGTAATTATCTGTAAAATTGTGCTATTCATCGATTGTGCTCTTTGCTTTTGACGTGTGTTTGATATATTACTCTTTGTAGCTTGAGACATTTGTGCTCGGCTCTTTGTACTTTGTAGTTTCAGTTAGGATCAGTGTGTAGTATTTTCTTATCTTCCGCGAGCACATTCAATATCCTTTTCAATATGTTTTGTAGGTAGACTCGAAAAGATATGAATGGGTTAGAGTGGATAGCTGGGACAATCTTTCAGGTAGTAAGTATTTGTTCATGTCAGGAATTCATGGTGATATTCTTGTCTTGGTTTGGCTATTGTGCTATAACCAATTTGTCCCTGGCAGCCATGATGTTCGTCCTTTTCTTATATTGAATGTCTGATTTGAATAATTCATGGTTTTATTTGTTTCATTTAATCTCAAATGGTAGATCGATTGGTGTTTTTCGTGTTTGATGCAAGACAATGTGAATGATGGTAGGACTATGACCTCTGGCTTACTCCTGCAAAAGGAGTGGTAGCTCAGTTGTGATGTCTACTAGCCTATGAGTTCATGTGAGTTTAAATTTTGATGGAAAGCTGGAAACGAAGATCTTGATGCCCCTATAATGGCAAAGGAATTCTATTCAAGCATAAATTTTGTATCCTGTCTTCAGGGAGTTTGTTTCAAGTTCTATATTCTTTCTTCAATGATTTTGTTTTCTTTCTTATAGAGAATGGGATTGGAATACCAAAAGAGTTTCTTATCCTTGCTTTTCTAGGATTTGGAATTACTTCCTTTTCCCTGGTGAACTGGCCCACCCTGTTAGTTGTGATGCTGATGGTTGGTTCTAACTCAGCATGTCTGTCATACATTCTTCATTTCTTGCTCATTGAACTTTTATGTTCAACTCAACTACTACAAATTTTTAAGCTGGTTTCTATTTTTATTTGTTGATAGACAAGCAAGAAGCCAAGGTATATTCAAAAGATTTATCATCTTATTGTGGAAGGTGAGATGGCAAATGGTTTGGCCATCCCTCTCTTTTTCGCTCATTGCAAAATACACTTCAATGGCTTTGTGATTTGCACTCATATTCCAAGGATGTTAATGTCATCTAGTTTATGGCTTACCAAGTCTAACCTGTATGTTTAAAATGGGACAGGTTATTGGAGGAAACTGAAGATGAGGTGAGTTTTCATATCCTGTTTTGCCATTTCTAAGTTAACGGTCTTTCTTTAACATATGCAAACAATTCAGGCTACTAAGAACGGTTAATCTTGCAGTTGGCAGAACTGATAAAGAAAGGATCCGTGAAAGTAGGAGGTTTGAGCAAGATTCTATGCCAGGATTTGAGCAAGCACTGTAAGCAGTCAAGGTAATGCTGAATCCAAATCCAAGTATACCTGCTTTAGGCAAACTAGCTTGTTACAAGGATAGTTACTACCGTTAGAGGTGTGCCTTGCTTGGTGCTTGAGATGAACGAGGTCAGTGCTAGAAGTATATATTAACCCAGGGACTTGGCATTAAAGGACCGCCAATTTACCTAACTTGGAAGAATCGATAACCATTCACTGACCTGAGCAGCATTCCCAATACACATCACATTGGGCTCATGCCCCTACTAAAAACTTGAAAATACAATTTGGGCCTGGATTTTTTATCAATATTGTTTTGTAGATTGTGAAGTACCTGTATTCATGCGTAACTACTGGTTAAGAAAAAACTTTTTACACCTGGGCATTTCCTCAATATTGTTCTGTTTGTAGATTGTAAACTACCTGATAGCAGTTTAATCATTTGCATAAATGCTGGTTGTCAATCATGCTCTCATTTATTTACTAACATAAGCTTCATCTATTTATGCAGTGATTCCCATGAGGTGACTGTTGACGATGATGAATCAGATGGGGAACTATGAGAAACTCCAATAATTTTTGGAATCAATCACCCGTGGGAAAGTTTTTCTCAAAATCGATAGCCTTTTTACCATGTTGAATTAGTGTTCCACATGATACTACTTTTTCATTTTTGATGGGACAACTGTGTACTTTTGGTCGCATATTCTCATCAAAAACCTGAAAATTATGCCATTTTTTCGCATGTTTCAGGTGATTTTATTGCTTAAAAATGAATTTATATCGAAGTTTGAAAACCTGGGAAAGTTGGTAGCAAATGGCACCACGCCAGGCACCTATGTCAAACTCAAAATTGTAGTGGATTTTAGCACACGAATTCCTCGTTTCTACAGGTACTCAGTGAGTCTAAACTCGTTTCTACTATTCATTTCAACAGCTATTTCTTTCAGGCGAGCAGTATCTTAAAAAACCAACTCCCCATCAAAAAGCACAAACATAGCTCACAGAATTGACGGCATAAGCTTATGGTAGAGAGGCTAGATAAAACCGCAGTTATAACAGAACGACCCGGGGAACAAGCAAGGCATCCATGGCAATCCCTCGCAATCAATTAATTCATTCAATGACAACAGAGATCAACTATTTAAAAGAGAAGTGTTAGATCACACCTCTCAATTTTCCCCCGAATTATGTACAGCGGAGAAGTAAAGAATGAGAGGGAGGTCCATGAAACTAAACAGCTGAACAATGAACTCCTAATGGTGCAACATAAATTATATCAAGTGTAAAGGGTTTTGAAACTCAAAGAATCACATTCTGTGCCATATTTATTCCCTGAATAAAGCTGAATGGCAGCCATGGCCTTGCGGATATCAGGAGCAGCTCGGAGGAAATGATGTTCTTACTGATTCCAACCTCGAATGTATTTGTACAAAGGTGATGAATCATCATTTTTTTCATGAGTTGCTATCCGGAACACCCTTCAGTAAGTTTGGACCGTCAGCTGATATACTCCTCTGAACTCGGGGTTGTCGGATTTCTATGTGATGGGGTGGATCCGGGGAGAAACAAATAACAATCACGGTTAAATTATCACATGCATTGAGTCTGAGTGCCTCTCGGACCAGCGCTCTTGAGCATCTTTCAGGATCATTATGGAGCATCAGTTCTTTCCTAGCAATTGTCACCGCACATTGGCTGCTCATTACATCCCACAAGCCATCACAGCCCATGATCAAGAACTCATCATCCTCGGTCAAATTTGTCTCCTGCAATTCAGGCTCGGCACTTAAAGGGCAGGCAGAGCCTTTAGGGCCCTTCATATGCCAGTCTCCAAGGGCTCGTGCAACAGACAATTGGCCATTGAGGTAGCCATCATAAATGACACCACCAAGTTTCTCAATTCTAAGTCTTTCTGATGTGCAGTTAGGTTTGTGGTCTTTGGACATCTCAATTGCTCTACCTCGCCTTCCCAGCACTGCTCGACAATCCCCAGCATTGGCAACTACTAATGTCCTGTAAAAGAGTAAAATTATTTCAGAGAATGAAACCTCAAAACCTAAACGAAAAGCGGTTAAGGAAAAAAAAAAAAGTGTTTCTCACATCCTGAACTTGCCATAAAGACATGTTTGCACATAGGCATCCCTAAAAAGGATGGCACAGTATTAAAAGTAGACAAAAACAACAAAAGGCCCTTGATCGAGCACTTACTTCTCTCAACTTATAAAGTTAATTTATTTGTATTGCATGCTAATGAACCCAGTTCAACTTAATCTAAAAGTTCAGACAGATCTGATGTACATCACTCCCATTTCTATCATCATCCTCTACTTTCTCACTTTCTTATTACTTTCCAGGAACAAATCACAAAACAACTAAGCCGCCCTCCGATCAAGTACATTTAAAGGTCAATGGCCAACTGATACTACACCCCAGGTAAGAACATCCTCCTCAATATTCCAAATCTAACCGAAAAACACATCTCACTTACCTTCCAAATATAAGAGCAGTTAGTGCAGTGGTGCCAGAAGAGATATCAAGTGCACTATCATCTGCAAACGCATAATCAGCTTTCACAAACGCACTCTTAATCGCCTTCTCTACACAATTCGGAAAATGGGAGTCCTCGACTATAAACCTCAGGATATTATTCTTCACAAATGAAGCCGCATCAGTACCTCCATGCCCATCAAACACCTGCCCACAAACATCAACAAAAATCAATATAAACCCATTTCCAGATACTAACAACTTGTCCATATTCCCAGAGACACAGATCAAACGTTTCAAATATACTCACCCCGTAAAAAGCTCCAGGAGAAGGGCAATTGGCGCTGGTGGTAGCACTTAGATGATCAACAAGATTATCTATACAAACATGCTCATCTTCCATATACTGTTTCGGCCCTCCTTCAGCACAACTTCCCGATCGAAACACCGCCGGAAAGAACTCCGATTCCTCTTCAGCCGGTGAATTACCAATCACAACCCCAACCCCAACATTAAGGGCCTAAACAGAAATCAATCAATTCATAATCTTTTCATCAAAAGCACATCCAATCATCAATTTCCTTCTTACTTACCAGATCAGAAGCGTTGAGCAATCGGACGGAGTCCATACTTTGACGGAGATGACACGGAGGTTTACCATTAGTGGGTTGTTTAAGATTCTCTAAATTTTCTGACACATTGTTGTTGTAACCGCCTTCTAGTAGAGTAAATGGCGGTGAAAAATCCATGCTTGCTGCCATATCTTGTTCTCGATCATAACAAGAAATCAACGGTGGTGATGGGGGTTGGAGAAACCCTAGGAAAAAAAGGGGCAGGAATAAGGGAGAAAGGAGGAAGAAGGGGAGAAAGGGAGGGGAAATGGTGTGGGTATTTGCTTGGGTACTGGCGATTCCAGGTGATCCTGTGATGGATCTACCGCTAGCTGGAGATGGGATTGATGACACGTGGTTTGTTTTGGTTGATGGGTTTTTTGTTTGTTTTGATCGTTGTTTTGGTTGTTAGTGGATTGGTACCGCCATTGTGTCCCAGCCGTTGGATCTTCTAACTGCTAAATGGACGGTCCGGTTCTCTTTTGCTTTTATCTGTTTTTTTTTTTTCCTTTAAGGCTTGATTTTTTTAAAATGTATTAAATGAATTGTATTTATTGTGAAAATTATTATCAAGCATTGATTATTAGAAGGACCTTTCTAAAAAACACTACATTGCAATATCATTGTAAGATAATGTTAACTTTCAAAAGATATTGTTAAAAAATATGATAAATTGCATGATTATAATATTATATATGATTTAACAGATCAATTTGGTAATTTAATATTTAGTTTAAATTTGCTTAGTTAAAAATATATATTTTTTAAAAATCATATTATTTTATAGTTTTTTTAAATAAAATAATTTAGATTAACTCACCTAACTTGCTATTATATTTCTCTTTTAAAATTTTTTAAAAATACGTTTTTTTCATTTATTTTTACATATGTTTTTGATGTTTTGCTGATTTGAGAGCTTAATTGTTTTTTGTGCAGTGAGACCCCTGTAGTGATATTTTATTTTATTACAAGAAAAACCCTTTTGTGTTTCAAAGGATGGATCAAATGTAAACAAACAAACTAGATCAATCAATGGATGTAATGATTGAACCTTAAATCGACAAGCCGATCATAAATTTATCGACAAGCAGATAGATCATGGGTTGATATATATGGTCTTCTGTCTCTTTTCTTGTAAATTTTTCCCCTCCCTCTCCCTGGTGTGTGGTATAGCTGCTCTAATTATATAATTAGGTGGTTTTGTCATTCCAACCTTTTATTTTGCTAATTATGGAAGGTATTGCAGTCGACGGTGGCGATCAATGTTTCAGTCATAGTTAGGATAGCCATGATTTTACTTAGATTTCATGTACTGGTTGGAGCCAATCTGAAACCAGACAATGCTATATGCTATATATAATAATATAAATTATATTTTAGAATTACATTTAATATTAAATTATTAAGTTTAGACGGTTTTTTAACATGGTATCATAGACTTAATAATTAATTATTTATGAATTTAAATTTCACTATTATTATTTATTTGATAAGAATCAAGTATAAAATAGTGTAAACTTATACAAGATTAGAGTACTTTCATATTAAAAATTTGTATAAATGAGAGAACACCAAGGAAGGAACACACTGGATAGGATATGCAGAGCCACAGGGCTCGACAGAGTCGTTGTTAGTCACAAATCCAAGTTGTGGGTTACCATCATGATATCACATGCAAGCCCAAGGCCTAACCAAAGATGTAAGCGAACCCAAGCCAGAGGCGTGACATCCACCTTGCTCATGCAGCTTGTCGGGTACCTTTGTTTGTTTTTTGCTGTATAAAAATATTTTTAAAAAATATATATTTTTATTTTAAATTTATTTATTTTTATATTATTTTGATAAACTAATATTAAAAAATAAATTTTAAAAAATAAAAAAATATTATTATACCATTACCCAGCTAATAATATTTGTAGAAAACAATTACTATCACAGCATTACGCTATCATTGTCAACATCTGCGACCGGTTACATAAAAAATGGAGTGCAACTTTCCTCACTATTTCCCAAGCTAGAAGTCCAAGGAGTCACGGAAGCATTCTTGAGCTGGTGCAACCGTGCAAGGTTAACTCACTGTTCAAGTTGAAAACGAATGGGCTATGTATCTTGTACCAAGTGCTCAATCAACAGCATAATATAATGATTTGCCCTGCGGGATCCCTCTGGGTCATATAAGAGTACAAATTAATTTCAAGTATTGTTGGTGAGGTGGCATCTTTACAGAAGTTCATATCCACTTTTTTGAACACCAACAGCTTGGGTGAGGAAAAACCAGAAAATCCGATTAAATTTAAAAAATATTAACCAAGAAACAAATTAAATTAACTAATTAGAAACCCTAAAGAATGGATTTTTAGAAAACCTAAAAATCTCAAAATTAAATTTTGAGATTTTTTGCCTTTTCTATTATATTATAATCTGCAATTCTAGTTTTGCTTGAATGTTAAATAGAATTTAATCAGGTCCTGGTTCCTATAAACAGGAATAAGTTCATAGATTTTGTTTTTCCGGTTAGTTTTCTTTCTTCATGGTTGCGTATATTTTTCTAATACTATAAAAATCATGAGGTTTTAAAAAGGAGTAAATAATTGGAAGTTTGCGTTATTGATCATCATCACTTCATTGGAAAAATTACCGATTGATGCGTTTTAAAACTAAATAATTAAATCTATACACTTTGGTTTGACAGATGAATTTCTTCTAGACTTGTAAATATAAGTTTTTTCTTAGTTTTATTGTTTTTGAATCGAACTAAATCAAATCAAAATCAATTAATTTAAACTGGTTTTGATTTAGTTTCAATTTTTAACTTTAAAAAATAATAATTTTAATTTGATTATTTTTTAAAAATAAAAAATCAACTGAAATAAACCGAAATTCGTCGCCACTTTTAACAGCAAAGCCAAGGAAAAAACAAAAAAGGGAGAGAGGAAGTATTATTCCTTTTGAGCTGCTCACCCTAGATACCATAGCTGTGAAAGTCTACAAGATTTGGCATCAAAATCAAAGACAATCATTCGTCGGTGGGGTTGGAGTAGAATAGCAGTAACAATGGATGATGATCTTGACATCAAAAGGATAATATGCTACTCCATCTTTCATTCATGCACCCTCGCTTGCATGCACAGTTTTTCAGTCGGCCGGCGAGGTGGGTTGATCGGCTCCGACCCCTGAGACGAGAATCAAAGAAACTCGATTTAAATTTGATCTGGTCATTCCGATAAATTAACTTAAGGACCAGTATATTGGTCAAGATTTTTAAAAATAAAATAAAAAAACGTTTTCAATTAACCTCAATCAATCCAGGTAATCCATTGTTTTATTAAAATCCAGGTAACTGAAGCCTTGGATTATCCGGTTCAAGAACTTTTCTTGCATGTCGGGTTGCAACTTGCAAGATCCTTTTTGCTCGTAATTCCTCGAGTATTATTCCATGATCATTTTATTCTTTTCTTTCCTTTGTCAATTCAATAAAATCCCATCGATCAAAACATGTCACTGGATCACTGTACACGCTATTTGCATTAAAATTATTTTAATATAAAAAAATATAGATGTTATTAATGATTTTTTTAGAAAAAAAATAATATGAAGATTGATTTGATATGATTGTATTATCATGTTAAAAGATAATCTAAATTAACTTATAAAATTCATGATCTTGATCATGAAATCGAAATAACCACATAAAAATAAATTAAAATAAATTATAAAATCTAATTTTTAATTAAAAAGAACAGGCAGCTATGACCCAACCCAAAAGGGTTTCATGGGTGTTATGTATATAGATGAGCAAGGTTTAAGTCCGTAGATCGATACAAATACAACTTCTAATTATTACCAATAAACTTAAAGAGATGATATTTTACTGTATTATTGTTTATTGGATTAGTTTTTTGTTTAAATTTTTTTCAGTTAATTTTTTTTATTTTTTTTCATATTAAATTTGTTTTTTTATTAAGTTATCATACTCTTAAGACATGAATCACGAGTTTAGTAAGTTAATCTGGTTGACTCGGATTTTTTTAAAATTAATTTTTTTTTCTAATTTTATCATTTAACATTGGGTTGATTGAGAATTAGATTTTATGATTTGTTTTCTTTACTTTCTATTATATTATTTCAACTTCATGACTTGAGAATAATATTTAAAAAGATTAACCCATGTAGACTTGAGTTATTTTTTGTCTTATTTTAGATTGAAGTGAATTAATTGGATATATCATGGATTTTTTTATGAATATTATAAATATCTATAGAAGAATCTACAATATGATTTGTGGATTTTACAACACCCTCAATATTAAATTTAATTTTTATATATTGCATCACTATTAAATATAAAGACAAGTTTTTTTGTTAAAGAAATCTAATAGGAAACACACTAATAAAAAATTCGGACTTGAGACATTTTCAATCTATAAATTATCAAATATAAAATAAAAAGAATATAAAATATACGAGTTAGGTTGAGTTGACTAAGTTTTAAAAATCTCAATCTGCTAGCTACATGATCCATGAAATTTATTTTTTATATTTTTTAATCCATTATCATCTATAATATATATATTATCTAACTTTGATAGGTTAATAATGGTTATTATAAAATGTATATCATGTATCTATCAGAATAGAAAATTAATATAGGATGTTGTAATCATTACAGTTACTCATGTATCTATCAGAATATGAAATTAATATAGGATGTTGTAATTATTACAGTTACTGCAGTGTTCTGCTGCCTTTATATAAATAGGAAGGTTGGCTAAGGCACAACTTAACGCATTCTATTATTCTCAACTTGGTATCAGAGCCACAAAACCCTAAAATAAATTAAACCTACTTTTCTCACAGCCTCCCAGCCTCCTTTCTTCAATGGAACAGTCGCCACATACATCTTCAAATTCTGCAGCACCAGCAGTCCAGCTTTTTTCTTCTCCGGCAGTGCAGCCCTCTTTTCTTGCAGCGCCTCCTATGCTTTCCTCTGCTGCGTCACCGCCTGGATTCTCCTCTACCATGGCTGGTGAACGCCTCCTCTTGCAGCCCACATCTGCTGCCTCTATTGCCGCAAGCATTATCTCCCTTTCTCACATTCATCAAGTCATCTCCCTCAAATTAACAAACACCAATTATTTATATTGGCATATGCAAATACTACCTTATCTCCTAGGCCAAGGAGTTTTTGGTTTTGTTGATGGCTCCAACACATGTCCATCAACACATGTTCTTGCTTATGATGGTATCTTTCTTCAGGTAAATTTGTTTTTTCAAACCTGGAAACAAGAGGACCAACTCATTCTAAGTGTTCTTCTTTCCTCCCTATCTATAGAAGTTTTGCATCTTGTTGTTGGCAGTCAAAGTTCTTGTTCAGCTTGGGGCACTCTTAAGCGAGCTCTTGCTTCTACCTCCAACTCTCGTATTATGCAACTTCACAGCTCTCTTCAGGATCTTCGACAGGGTGATGAATCAGTAACTCAATTTATGCAAAAAAGCGAAGGCCTTATTTGATGAATTGGCCGCTGCTAGTCTGCCAGTTTCACTTGAAGATTTCAATTTATATGTGTTTCATGGTCTTCAGGGAGAGTTTAAAGACTTAGTTGCCAGTCTTATTACCAAGGCTGAACCTTTATCATATGTAGATCTTCACAGCCATCTCCTCACACATGAATTTCTTCATAAATTTTCTGCTGCCATACATGCTCCTCTGCTGCCCACACCCAGCATTCCATCTTCTGCTCTTGTTGCGCAGCGCCAGACTTTTGGCAATTCTGGCCGCAGCAGGGGCCGCTTCAACGGTGCCTGGCGTCCTAACCAGTCTAACAGCAGAGGCAACCAATTTTCTGGCTCCAGACCTAATCACCGCGGCTTCCAAAACTCCTCCTTCGGTGACAATAGGCAGGGCTCTTGGTAGCACAATAGGTGGCAAAATCCACGCTGCCAACTGTGTCAGAATTTCGGCCATACAGCTCCCCATTACCCTCAATTCTAGCAGCGAGGTTATAGCCAACAGCTTACTGCCAATCTGGTGCAGCACAATCTCTCCTCAACCGGTTCTGTTGATTGGTTTCCAGATACCGGTGCTAATCAACACGTCACACCTGATCTTGCCACCTTGACTGCTTCAGAACCATATCTTGGTAATGATAATTTGTATGTTGGTGATGGTAAGGGCCTCCCTATATCTCATCTCGGTCATACAAAAATATATACACCACATCGTTCTTTCACCTTATCTAATGTTCTTCATGTTCCTGCAATTACGAAACCTCTGCTCTCTATTCAGAAATTTTGTCTTGATAATAATGTTTATTTTGAATTTCACCCTCGTGTGTTTTATGTCAAGGATCTCAACACCCATGAAATCCTTCTCTCATGTCAGAGTAAAGATGGTATTTATGCCCTTACCAAGTCTTCCGTCACGTCAGTTCCTCAAGCCTATTGGTCTCCCTGCACTTCCGCCTCTGCCGATTTATAGTATTGTCGACTAGGTCATCCTACTACACGTATTTTTCAATTGTTAATCTCGAAAAATAAGATCATTTGTAACAACAAACGTCTTAATTTTCAATGTCAAAGTTGTCATTTAGGAAAATCATCACGTTTGTCTTTAGGACCTACGAGTCACAAAACTTCTGCTTCGCTTGAATTAATTTTTAATGATGTATGAGGCCCTGCTCCTCTTTTTTCTTCAAATGGCTATCGTTATTTTGTTATCTTTGTTGATGCTTATACTAAATATGTATGGTATTATCCTTTCGTTGCCAAGTCTGATGTTTACTTTATTTTTCATCAATTTCAGACTCTCGTTGAACGTCAATTTTCATTAAAAATAAAATCTGTTCAAACTGATTGGGGCGGTGAATACCGCAAATTATCTATATTTTTTTAGACTGTTGGTATTCATCATCGTCTGATTTGTCCTCACACTCATGAACAAAATGGCATAGTAGAGCGTCATCATAGGCATATTATGGAAACAGGTCTTACTCTTTTAGGGCAATGTAAAGCACATTTTTGATTTTGGAATTATGCTTTTGAAACCTCTGTTTATCTTATAAATCACATGCCTACTCCTGTTCTTGCCCATTGCTCTCCGTTTGATTGTTTATTTCACCGGACTCTTGATTATCATTTTCTGCGTACTTTTGGGTGTCTTTGTTTTCCTTTTCTGCGTCTATATAATAATCATAAATTGGATTTTCGTTCCTCTCCATGTGTGTTCTTTGGATATAGTTCCTCCCATCTTGGTTATCGATGTTTCGACATTGCATCTCACCGTATTTATATTTCCCGTCATGTCCGTTTCCATGAACATGTGTTTTCTTTTGATAATTCTGAACATATTGCAAAGGTTTCCACCACAACCCCCATCCCACCCGCTACTGTCACCCTTCTAAACTTGTTAAACCACCCACCACCACCCATTTCCATCAGCCACCCAAACAGCCCACAGCACACAACTCTGCCACTCCAAACAGCCACCCGACCACAGCTCCCGACCATCCCTTGACCATCATCACATGCTTGTTTATCTAACCCTTATGATGCAAGTTTAGGTCGTAAATTGATCTCCTCTCTTCATGGTCTTTGGGCACTCTCTAGCCCCTCCTCTGCTTCGCCCACCCTGGCCAGCATTCCTGCAGATTCGGTCTCTGCCAACAGCCCCTCCTCTGCTGACAGTCCTATGCTGGAGGCTGCTTATTCATCATCCTCTCCCGCAGGTCTGCAACTTATGGTTGATTTATCTTCTTATCAGCTGCCACAGGTCTCCTCACTGCCACCATCTTCCCCTGCGTCTCCACCAGCACGCAGCAGCCATCCTATGACTCTCATACCGCGGTAGCCGAAGATAGCAAACCTGGCTGCTTCAGCTGCCGCCACCTCTGCCTCCATACGGGTACTGCATTCTCCTTCTTCTGAGCCCTTTGCATTTTCTGATGCTGACCGGTATGCAGTTTGGCATAATGCTATGTGTGATGAGATTGCTGCTTTGCGCTCAAATCGCACTTGGTCTTTGGTTCTGTTTCATTCTTCTATGAATATTGTTGGCAGTAGATGGGTATATCGGATCAAACGTCGTGTTGATGGTAGTATTGAGCGCTATAAAGCACGCCTTGTTGCTAGAGGTTTTACCCAGCAGGAAGGTATTGATTATTCTGAAACCTCTAGTCCAGTTATTAAGCAGGCAACTGTCCGATTGGTTTTCTCTATCGTGGTTTCGCGAAATTGGAAGATTTATCAGCTTGATATTCATAATGCCTTCCTCAATGGTGTTCTTACTAAAGAGGTCTACATGAAATAGCCTCCAGGTTTTGTTGACTCTTCTCTTCCATCTCATGTGTGCAGATTGCACAAATCATTGTATGGTTTGAAACAGGCACCGAGAGCATGGTACACTCGTCTAAGTGATTTTTTGCTCTTCATCGGTTTCCGAGCTTCCAAGGTTGACACCTCCCTGTTTATCTTATCTGATGGTACTAATATCTTTTATCTCCTGGTATATGTTGATGATATTCTACTCACGGGTAGCAACTCTGCTATGCTCCATCACCTTATATAGTTACTCATCTCTGAGTTCAAGCTTCGTGACTTAGGTGTTGTTCACTACTTTCTGGGTATTGAAGTTCAGTCTACCAGTATGGGTTTAATGCTGTGTCAATATAAATATATTCTTGACATCCTCACCCGAGCTGGTATGACTTCCTGCAAACCAGTTGATACTCCAGTCTCCCATTCGAAAGTCATTTTATTACCGGATCATTCATTCTCTGATCTTACATGATTTCGTCAAATCGTGGGTGCTCTTCAATATCTTACCTTCACCCGTCAAGATATATGCTTTACTGTTAACAGAGTCTGTCAGTTTATGCATGCTCCTATAATTTTGATCAGGCCGCTGTCAAACGTATTTTACGCTATCTTAAAGGTACGACATCTTAAGGTTTCCATATCACTCGAGGCTCCTCTTTTGCTCTACTTGGCTTTACAGATGCAGATTAGGTTGGTAGTATTGATGATCGCAAGTCTACGGGTGGCTATCTTGTCTTTTTTGGTCAGATGTCGATTTCTTGAAAATCCGGCAAGCAACGCACTGTTACTCGCTCCTCTACTGAGGCTGAGTATAAAGCCCTTTCTGATGGTACTGCTGAAGTCATTTGGCTTCAATACTTGTTAACAGATTTACAGGTTCCCTCAGTCTCTGCTCCTACCATTTGGTGTGATAATCTTGGTGCTACCTATTTCTCAGCAAATCCTATCTTCCATGCTCGTACTAAGCATGTTGAAGTGGATTATCACTTTGTCCGTGACCGTGTTGCCAAGAAAGAAATTCAGATTCGTTTTGTTCCCTCTCGGGATCAACATGCCGATGTCTTCACTAAACCGCTTCCTGTTGCATCCTTTACTACTTTTCGGTTCAAGTTTCAAGTTGATCCCCCACCCTCAGCTTGAGGGGGCATATTATAGAATGTATATCATGTATATATAAGAATAGGAAATTAATATAGGATGTTGTAATCATTATAGTTACTCATTTATCTATCAGAATAGGAAATTAATATAGGATGTTGTAATCATTACAGTTACTGCAGTGTTCTGCTGCCTCTATATAAATAGAAAGTTTGGCTAAGGCACAACCTAACACATTCCATTATTCTCAACTATGGTTAAATAATACAAATATTATAGATGAACTGATTCTTAAGCATTCATGTACAAAATCAATGTGATAGGATAATTTATAATACTGCTCATAGTTATAATTAAGAATATTTTTACATGCATCATGATATTTTCCACATTTTCACGTGATCTGAAACAATTCTTTTGTTCTTGCCCATCCAATAATTTAAGGCTTTAACCGTGTAATAAACGATAAAATTCTTTGTCATGATCCATAGGGGATCATGAACCATAGGGGATCAATGTAGCTAATTAAAGAAAGTTGATCAACAATAAGAATCGAATAAGATCAAATTAAGTGCTTTTCATAGTTCTCCTCTATGTATATCTTCTTCCACATTTGGATACATGCAGAACCTCGCCAGCATCATTCAAGGTCCTTTCCATCGAAATTGTTCTAGCTTGTCGGAAACCTGCAGTGTTAGGGTTTCAAACTTGATTAATTAATTACATTAAATATCAAGACGTGCCAATGGGTCTCGTGACCTTTGCATGATGCATGCATGCACTGTGAAGCATCTTTAAAGTTTACTCCCGCAAATTCCTAAATCAAGCGATGCATTTTGTTGATCAAAAGTTCTTTTATCCTTCAACTTTAATCCCCTTTTGACTTTGAGGAGTGCTCAATACCCTACATTTTTTTAATATATATATATATAGGCCAACCACTATGTACCTAGTAAAATCTAGCGTGGCCCGTGACTTGGTTTAAAGATGGGTCATGGCCTAGGTTGGTCAGCGTTTATCATTTTATGTTTTTTAAAAGTAAAATTAAGTTTAATTGAATCAATTCCTACGTGGTTAAATATAAATCTTATGTAAATCAAGTTTTAAATTAAAAAATTATTGAGTTAACCCACTAAAACATGCCAAGTTTTATCATAGTGCCTAGATCATCCCAAGTTATATATATATATATATATATATATATATATATATATATATAGATTTTTAAATTTTTTAAAAAAAATATAAATCTAAAATC